>Ga0222712_10000334_pt1 | contig 65274 bp, 66 predicted proteins | sample C33_657DmetaG_FD_165043 | JGI IMG/M metagenome (GOLD analysis project Ga0222712, IMG submission 165043) | Estuarine water microbial communities from San Francisco Bay, California, United States - C33_657D | ecosystem: Environmental > Aquatic > Marine > Unclassified | place: USA: California... | reverse complement strand
TGGCTTAAAAACTGGTACCCTGATAAAGAGATTGGTTATAGTGGTCATGAATATGGTTTAGTTACAACGTTTGCAACCATCCCAATGGGTGCAACTTGGATTGAACGACATATCACACTGGATAGAGATATGTGGGGTTCAGATCATTCGGCATCAATTGAACCATCTGGGTTATTTAAACTAGTTAAAGGTGTTCGTGATATCGAAGCAGCCCTATCAATACCAATGATGGCTAGAGAACTATTTGGTGGTGAACTGAGTAAACAAAAAAGTTTAAGAAAATAATTAAAAAATAAAGACGACATCAAATTAGTTAAACTATGTTAATATACGTTGATATTGATAATACAATATGTGTTACAGAGGGTACCGATTATAATGAAGTAACACCGATGCCCGAAAGGATTGAAAAAATAAATAAATTATACGATGAAGGTAATACAATTGTATACTGGACAGCAAGAGGTTCTGTTACAGGTATTGACCATTCAGAGTTAACAAAGAAACAATTTAAAGAATGGGGTGTTAAATACCACGAGTTAAAGTTTGGTAAACCACCTTATGATTTATTTATTGATGATAAAAATATAAACAGCGAAAATTACTTTTAATATGGGTAACAGACAAACAAAACCAACAACAAGAAGAACGAGAAAAAAATTAACACCTGAAGAAGAGTATGAAGCTCTTGAAAGTATTACCCGTGCGCACAGTGGTAATGTTTTAGATAAAATGAAGGTGGACATTAAATGCAAAACTCAAAACCAAAAAAAGCTCATTACTGAAATAAGGAATAAAGAGATTGTTATTTGTTCTGGTTTACCAGGTACTGGTAAAACCTTTTTATCATGCGCCATGGCTTTGGAATTACTTAAGAATGACTCTAGATATAGAAAAATTGTTATAGTTAAATCGGTAACGACTTTAAAAGATGAAGAGATTGGTTTTTTAAAAGGTACGATGAAAGAAAAGATGGAACCATTTATGTTCTCATTTATGCATAATTTTGAAAAAGTGGTTGGTAAACATAATGTTGAAATTCTACGAGCTAATAATATGATCGAAGAGATGCCGATTGCGTATATGAGAGGTATCAATATTGATAATTCGATCACTATTATCGATGAGGCTCAAAATATCTCAATAGATAATATCAGAACAATCATGACCAGATTAGGTGAAAACTCTAAAATGATTTTTCTTGGTGATGAAAATCAAATTGATATGAAAAAAAGAGGTGAGAGTTCATTAAACTTCATCATCCAAAAGTTTAGCGATTTTGATGAAGTTGGTACGATTGTTTTGGGTGAAGACGATGTTGTAAGAAACCCTCTAATCAAAAAAATCGAAAAAATATTTAACGAAAATAAAATGTAGGGTTTATTTTACACCACTTCATTATTATTTTTATCTAAAAATAATGATATGATAGTAGGTATAACTATAAACAACATACTAAGAGACCACATTTCAAAACTTAAGGATTTATATGAGTTCGAATTCGAAAAAGAAGCTATCGAACCTATAAATCCTTTTGATTTATCCAAGTCCTTCCCAGATATTGAAGGTGATGTTGACGAACCTGAGTTCAAAGACGACCAAGAGATTGAATTTACTGAAAACAAAAAAGATACATCTTTTAATCTGGATAGATTTATGTATGAGGACGCTTGTTTTGAGGTTTTTGGGAGAACAGATGAGACAATACCAGGTATAATTAAACAAATATCTGATTTCTCCAATAAAAATAAGATCAATATAATTTTATTGAATAATGAAAGCCAAAGATCAAAGTCGGCTACATTATTTTTCTTAAGTAAGAATTACTATAACCTAGATCAGATAGTCTTCCCCAAAAAGTGGAAGGATTTTTGGTCTAACTGTGATGTACTAGTGACAGATAACCCCAAATTACTTAAAACAAAACCCAAAGATAAGGTATCGATAAAATATCAAAATGAATTTAATATTGACATTAAATCCGATTATACTATAATTAATACTGAAGAATTATTCAAACTACTAAAAAAACTAAATAAAGAAAAAAATGGAAAAAAGTAAAGAAATAGTTAAAAATCTTGACTCTGCGATCGATAAGATTAAAAACAAAGAGCATAAAATTATTTTCCTAGTACCTGATACAAAGGGTAACGGTAAATCAAGTGTGATTCACTTGTACAACCAAGCATTAGCGCTTAAAAATAATGGTTATAATGTGGCTATTTTACACGAAAAAAATGACTTCATTAAAGTTGGTTCTTGGTTAACACCAGAATGTGATGAATTAGAACACATGTCTATTGAAGACAACAATTTAGTTGTTGGACCATCTGATTTTATCGTTGTACCAGAAGTTTATGGTAGTGTGTTTGAACAAATCAATACAATGCCTTTGGAAAAAATCATTTATGTACAGTCTTTTGACTACATGTTAGAAGCTTTTTCACCTGGTAAATCATGGGTTGATCTTGGTGCTGAAGAGTGCATCACTACTTCTAATACATTAAAGGCTATGATCGAAGATACGGTTCCCGTGGAAGACGTACAGTTCATCGAACCAAGTTTATCAGAAGTTTTTACAACTAGCGAAAAACCAAAAAAACCTATCATCGCAATTCATTGCCGTGAAGCGAGAAAAGCTGCTAAGATTATTAAAGCGTTTTACCTTAAATATCCTATTTACAGATTTATCTCTTTTAAAGATATGCACGCTATGAATCATAATGATTTTGCGGAAAATTTAAAAGAATGTGCTGTTTCTATTTGGGTTGATGATGATTCATCTTTCGGTAGATTCCCAGCTGAATCAATTAGATGTAATGTACCTGTTATCGGTAAAGTACCTAATATCATCCCAGAATGGATGACGGATGATAATGGAATTTGGGTTTATGATGAAAATCAGATCCCAGAGATCTTATCTAGTTATATTAAAAATTGGTTAGATGATACATTACCAGAAAATTTACTTAATGTTTCCGAAACCATCATCGATAGATATACACACGAAATTTTTGAAAAGAATACAACAGAAGTTTTCCAACACTTATTCAATAAGAAGATTTCTAAATTAGAAAAAATAAAAGAAAATTTTAACCAACAAACAGTAGAAGAAAATGAAGAAAACTAATTTAACCGTTATAGTACCAGTACATTCAGTAGAGGATATCGGTACGCAAAAATTTGATGTTTTATTTGACATCGCATTATCATCAATCGATAGAAATGATACTAAACCAGAAAAGGTTTTAATCGTTACATGTAATTGCATTGATGTGATCGCTAAAATGGAAACATTCGATTTCAAAAAATATGACTTAAACATTGAGGTTATCACCAATGACGGTGATAGCGATTACCAAAATCAATTAAATTTCGCTGCCAAAGAAGTTACAACCGAATTTATGAGTGTGCTCGAATTTGATGATGAGGTTTCAAAAACTTGGTATAAAAATGTTGAAGAGCATATCCAAGCTTATTCGGATGTTGACATGTTTTTACCAATTATTAATGATGTTGCTGAAGATAATAAATTTATCGGTTTATCAAACGAAGCTGTATGGGCGTATAATTTTACAGAAAATCTAGGGTCAATTGATTTGGAAACTTTATTGGAATACCCAAATATCAGTCCGTGTGGTATGGTTATTAAAACATCTGTTTACAATGAAATCAACGGTCTTAAGCAAATAAAATTAACATTTAATTATGAGTTCTTATTGCGTTTCCATAAAAATGGTTACAAATCAATGGTTATCCCTAAAATTGGGTATAAACACATTAACATGAGAGATGGTTCGTTATTCTGGTTATATAAAAATAGCGAGGCTATCGAATACAAAATCGAACCAAAAGAAGCTATTTTCTGGATGGAAACGGCTAAAAAAGAGTACATGTTTAACGAAGACAGACATATAATTTATGAGGAAAATGAAGTTACTGAATAATGGCAAGACAGAAAAAAGATCGCAACTACTATGGTGTGGACCAGGAGAAAGCGGTGATCATGTTTCTGGATGCTAAAACTGTCGGAGAAAGAGAAAAAATTTATCGAGAATATTTACAAGAACCTATCAATACTATGATAGAAAGTATAATACGAACGTATAAATTATACAGACAATCATACGAATTCAACGACCTGCATGCGGATACACTATCATTCTTAATGACTAAATTTGATAAATTTAAACCCGAAAAGGGTAAAAGATCATTTTCATATTTTGGTACCATCTGTAAAAACTATCTCTTTGGTGAGATGGTTAAAGAATATAAAAAAAATATGTCACTTGTTGACATTGATCAAAGTGAGGGTGATATCCTAAAAAGGGATGAACTATTATATAGGATTGATAATGATGAATTAGATTTAAATATTTTTATTGAATCACTAGCGTCTAATATAAGAAAAGATCTTGATGCCGATAATTTATCCGAAAACGAATTTAAAGTTGGGCACTCATTGGTTAAAATACTTGAAGAATGGCGAGAATTATTCTCACAAGTTAATGACGGTAAGAATTCACCTAAATTTAATAAAAACCTAATATTACTATATATTAGAAACATGACAGGTTTAAATACTAAGGAAATTAGGAATAGTATGAAGAGATTTAAGTCTTTATATAAGATTTTTAAGGACGATTATTTGGATACCTGATATTTATTAATAAATAACATTATTATGGTACCTAAAAAGAAAAAAGTTGACGTTTCGGAAGAAAGCATGAAAGAGCTTATGCAAGAAACATACAATGAGATTGTTGATGAGAGAAATAGGGCTTTAACGGCTTATAAAAAATTCTCTAGAGACATTAATGAAAATTCAGATATAGCCTTAGTTGGTAAAATAACAAATGATTTACTTAAAATCATTGATTCGTCTATTGAGAAAAAACTTAGATTAATCAAAATACAAGGTGATATTCTTTATAAATCTGGTAAACCAACAGAAGGTTCTGGTGTTAGTATGACAATTACTGATGAGGACAGAAAATGGGCTGAAGACTACATTAAAAAACAGGGTGATTCATCAGATAAGAACGAAAAAGAATATGAATAATGAGTTCACAAAGCGAAATATTTTCAAGATATAGGTCATTAGTGGTTTCTAATACACAGAAACCATATGTCAGTGATGCGCAAAAAAAAATAAATAAACTTGAATTTATTGACTTTTTAGTAGAACTAGTTAAATCAACCAGGGGGCAAAAAGAGTTTAAATCCTTAATATTAAAAGGTAGTTTATCCCAATTAAAAAAATTCGATTCTATTAATAAAGTTATAACTGATGCATTTTTTCAAATGTTTGGTTGCGACCCAAATTTAGTGATACCAGAAAAGTATACAACATTGTCTGTAACTGGTATCGAAATAAGTAAACAAGAAATCGATTCATTCGGGTTATTGAATATCGCACCTGATAGTCGTATTGGTAAATTACAATATGATGGTAATGATATTACTAAACATGTTAATTATTTCTTTAGCAAAGCCCAAAATACAACAACAGACACACCTTTAATATTAAAAAAAGGTGATAGAGTCCTATTCACATTAAGTGCTATAGATAACTCAACATTCCTATTTAAATTCGGTGAGTTTTATTCAAAAAAACAATTTGGTGAGTTTTTGAAAGATTATTTAGAAATCGTAACACCAGTATTTAATTTCCCTAATTTTATGGCAATATTGATGGATATCTTAACAGGATCTTTATCAGTAAAAGGTAATTTAAATAAAACAATTATTGTTAAACAAAGTTTTTTAATAAAAGGTCTTAAAAAAATGTTTGGTTTTTGTGGTGAGGAAGATGATACAACAAAACCAGACTCAACCAATAAAAAGTTCTTAAACGACCAATACGGGCCAAACCAAGCTCAAAAAAACGGGGAAGGTACTGGTTTATTAAATACTGATTCAGATTATGATAACGTATTTAATTTTAATAACAAAGAGCTGGATGATATTGAAAATGTTGGTAATTTAAGGGCTAACAGTTTTTTAAGATTTTCATCTTGCGGTAATTTAGATGTTGCGATAGATCCAGATGATATAATTAATTCTTTAGAGGATTTATTCAATAATAGTCAAGGAACTAAATTACTATTCCCAGGGGAAAACCCTAACCAAGTTGTTGACCAACCCAATAATCAGATCATTGATAACGCAACCAAAATACCTAACTTAGATCAAGCAGCTAATTTATTAGAAAAGGGTTTAAATAATGGTTTAAATAAAGTTATTAATGATGGTGAGACAAATGCGGTACTTAATTTACCAAATATTAACGCTGAAGTTCAATTAAATATTTTAAAGGCTATACCATATGCGTTAATGCAAATGATTATCACACCAAAATTAATGGTGGTTCCAAAACTATATTTGGTTTTAAAAGGTGATACTAGTAAAAAAACACCTGAAAACATGATTAGCTTTATAAAACCATTAATAGTTAAAATAGGTAACTATATTACGGATTTATTAGTTAAGAATATTTTTAACCTAATTAAAAAAGATTTGGTAAATCTAGCGAAGAAGATATCAGCTGACTTTTTAAAACAAAGAGGGTTAGATTACATCTCATCTTTGAAAAGTTTATTAGCGTTGCTTAAAGCACTTAAGGGTTTTAAAATCAAAGGGTGTGAATCAATAATCGAACAAATATTGAGATTATTAAAGCTACTCAATTTCACACCAATGCCACCAATACCACCACCATTGGTTTTATTAGGTGGTGCATTAAAACCAGGATTAAATCACATCGCTATGATCAATGATCTTAAATCCAATTTAAGTGAAAAGGGTATTGAAACAGCTGCGACTTTCCCAGATGGTACACCAAACCATCTTATGATAGCACTAGAAGAAACTGTTAAACTAATGGTTTCAAATATAAAGACAAATGCTAAAGTTGAGGTAACAACAACTGGCGCTGGTTTTACAACAGGATTTGGACAAATACAATAATTATGAATAACACGAGATTAAAAGAAATTTACGAAAACGTTGATAAAAAATCCAATAAGGATTTGGCAAAAATTTTACTTGGGTTAAAAAATGATTTTGATGCGTTAAAAAATAACGTTTTAAAATTAACAACCACGCTCGAAGAAGTTGAGGTAACCTATGACAAGGTGTATAATGAATTAAAAGATAGATTAAAGTTTAAAGATTAATGGAAGAATTTATTTTAGGTATTTGTTTTGATAACCAGGATCCGTTAAATCACGGGAGAATACGTGTTGCCCCATATGACGCATATAAGGGTTACGTTACCGTCACGGATATACAAAACGCTATCAAAAATAAAAATATTAACGGAGCCCAATATACCGAATGGTCATATACTGTAACAAACGGTAAATTCTTTGATGAATTTCTAGCACAACCATTTTTACCAAGTAATTTAAATATAACACCAAAACCTGGCCAATTAGTTAGATTAATCAAAACAAAAAGTGGTCAATTATATGTTGGTCCAATAACAAATGACCCTGTTTTTCTTTACAGCACATATAAAGAGGAAAACACCAGAGAAAAATCCCTCACCCCAAACGAAATCGCTAATAGTTTAAATGATTCCGTTTTTTCTGGTTTAAATAATGAACAGATTAACTTAGGTAATAATCGTGTATTAATTAGATTGGATCATATAACGAACAAAACTAGAAAGACACAATACCCTCTATTTCAAATAAGTAAATTCAAAAAAGCATTAACTTATAAAGAAAAAAAAGAAACTAAAACAACAAAAAAAGATGTTTTTTTAGATTTCTTTGTTGAATTAATTTTTGAGTATAACAGAAAAAATACTTTATCTGATAAAAATATAAAATGCACTGTTAGTCTTTATGATACTTTAGAAACTATACAAGATAATAAAGGTAAAAAGGGTTTAACAAGAAAACTATACAATAAATTAAAAGATTATACATCTGGTACGATTAGAAATCAGTATACAATTAGACACTCCTTAGAATTTAATAGTATGGATTTGATGGATAAGGCTATAGAAGATATTATTTCATCATACAGGGAAAAAAAGATAAAATATTATAACCCAGAATTAGTAGGGACACAAAAAATTGATAGTGATAATAGTTTAATATCATTAGTTAACCGAATACAAGCCAAACCAAATTCTGGTGGTGCAAATAATGAGGTGACTGATATTGTACCTAATTTAAATAATTTTGTTGTTAGAATTGTTCCTTCAAATAGGGATAAATACATGACACCAACACCACAACTTCAAAATGAATTAGGTATACCTAAAACACAACCTGTTGACACAACCTCTTTAGATTATATCCGATTCGATGAGTTTAATAAATTTATTGGTAAGGTTAGGAAATATTCTGAGGATCGTTTTATTGGTAACCAAGAATTACAGGCTCAGGTTACGGAAACAAAAACCACATTTGAAGAAAAAACCGAAAATAAAGATGTCACAGCGCAAGTAATGTACGCTGATAAATTTTTATTTTTAAGTAGTATAAACTCCCCAAACTATTTAGATAATCCTGCGGAAGGTATGTCGATAGAAACCGTCTCTAAGTTCTTATCAGCTTTAGCGAATGACGGTAAAAGAGATTATCAAACATATGGTTGGATTAGGGGTGAAAAAATGTTAGAAATGATTAATAAATTAATTAATATTATTCTAACACACGGTCATTCAATAGGTCAAGTTCAAGATTCTATAAGTAATGACGCTAGAAAATTATTAACTGATTTACAAGGTGAATTAACCCAAGAGATAAATGGTAATAATTTAAATCAACCAACAAACATAATAAATCATAACTTACGCATTAATTAAAATATTTATTACCATGGGCATATACAGAACATATTTTGATAAAAATAACACCATCGTAAAAGATAGTGAGGTAAATACTGGTAGAAATCAGATATCTGAATTATATTTCGGGGCTAATCATAGTAGATTTTTATTTTATTGCTCTTTTGATGAGATTAAGAATTTAATTGCGGATAAAGTGATTAATGTTGATGGTGGTACTAGACATATACTTAAAATTAAAAATACATCTAGTTTCGATATTAAAGATTTTTTGAGTAACAGCAACAATTTGTTATTTAATGATAACTATAGACCAACATCTTTTGATCTTGAATTACATGTTGTTGATAAACGATGGGATGAGGGTTCTGGTTATGATTTCACACCATCTTTAACAAGTATACCAGAAAATAAAGATTATGCGTTAGAACCCTCAAATTGGGTTAAAGCGACAAATACTAGTAATTTCACATTACCTGGTGCTATCTCAAATGGTAGTGTACCAATAGCGACACAACATTTAGATTGGGGTAATGAGGATATTGAAATGGATATTACAGATTTTGTTAATAGTTATGTCACAAATGCTAATACAACAGGATCCACGACAGGTTCTACAACAGGATCTACGACAGGTTCTACAACAGGTTCTACAACAGGATCTACGACAGGTTCTACGACATATTTCGGTTTTTGTTTAAAGTATAGCAATGCGATAGAGGCGTTAGATTATAGCACTGAACAAAAAACATTCGCCTTAGGGTTATTTACTAGACATACTCAGACATTCTTCGAACCATTTATTGAAACACAATATGATGACCATATTGAAGACGATAGGGTTACATTTTATTTAGGTAAGAAAAACAGGTTATTCTTCTACTCTGTGATAGATGGTAAATTAACTAATCTGGATAAATTACCAAATTGTACGATAAACGGGGTTAACTTTATTGTAAACCAAAAAACTAAAGGTGTTTATTATGTTGATATTTATGGTGATGAAAATACTTATACAAGTTATACAGAATATAATGACATTTGGTCTAATATTTTCTACAATGGTGCACAAAGACCAAACGTTAAATTAAGATTTGTACCTATAGATGCTGATAAATATTTTAATTTTGATATTGATGTATTAGATGATACTAGATATGGTTTAAGTATTAGTGGTATTAGAAGAGAAGAGAGGTTATCCCAAGGTGAAAAAAGAAAAGTTAATATTCTTTTAAGAAAACCTTATACCGTTTCCGAATATTATGTTAGTAATACCGTTTATTATAGAATATATGTTAGACAAGGTCCAGCTATTATAACAATAATGGACTGGCAGATAGCCAATAAATCATTTAATAACAATTATTTTACGCTGGATACAACCTGGTTAGTACCACAAGAATATTTTGTTGATATAAAAATTGAAACAGGTGGTGAAACATTAATATTTGATAATGAACTTAGTTTTAATATAGTGAATAAAGTAAAATAATTATGTATTTAATTTATATAAACCCGCTAAATAAAGATTTCAAAGGCCAAAATACCTACGAATTCATATTTGCAAAAAGAATTGATAATATTGAATATGGTGAGGATTGGGATGTCCAACCAGCATCAAGTGGATCACCAACACCACCAAATATCGATCAAGTGGAAACTGTTGGTGTGTTAAAATCTGAAGATATTGAATTATCTTTGGCAATACATTCTGACACATTCTCAATGTATGATTGTGTTGAAGGTATCATCGCACTAGGTTGGGAAACTGAATCACCAGAGATTGATGAGAGATTAGTTTTTAGATACGCTGAAACAATGGAATCTGTTAAAGAAAAAATTTATAGTAGAGATAAACTACTTACCATAATAAATAAAGAAGAAATAGAAAAAATGTAATGGAAGATAATACAAAAAATTCGGATGAAATAATAAATGCGGCTATCACAAACCCAGATGCCACTATTCAGTCTTTAGATAAAGCAAAAGAAGCGATAACACAATTAATGCAAACTAAAAATGATGTTGAAACTTCCATACAAAACGCTGTTCAAAATGAATCTAATGGTGAAAACACTAATAGCTGGACTGAAGAGGATACTATCGATGAGTTAATCTCAAGATTAACTGGTGGGTATACATATTACAACCAACCTTGGAATGAGAGAAATAAACCAAAGTATGATGATACTAAATATGATATCTTTGATGAAAATGGGGATAAGATTGAAACCACGGATAAAGAAGGTGTGATAGATTATGCTAACACTGTTTATCATTACGATATGGCTGATAATGATTCAGAACAAATTAAAACGTTTGATGACGCTAAAAATGCGCTGGAACAAGATGGTAATTTTAAAGTCACTAATTCTGTGGGCCCAGACCCTAACCAACTAACACTATTTCCTGATAAAAAATCAGAACCAGTTGAAACTAATAACAATATGGTTATAAGTAAAATGGACCCAATTGAATTTGAAAGCGTGGTAGAAAAATTAGGTAATCGAGGTTGGATTATTAAAAAAGTAACTACTTTACTAAAAGATGGTAAAGAAAAAGAAGCTTACCGTGAATTAAGAAAAATGTTAGATGTTTTAAAGGAAGAAGAAATAAAAATTGAAGAAAATTTGGCCAATTCAGAAATCTTTCGTATTATTGCAGAGTCTGAAAGACCAAAACTAAATAAAGCTGATATTTTAGCATACATCGAAAAACAAAAAAAATCATAATATGAAAAATAACCAAATGCCGTTACCAACAAAAGCGCCTGTTGAAACACCAGTAAAAACCCCATCACCAAGTAAGAACCCATCAAAAATTGACATTCCCAAACCGAATGAAAAAGAAAAGGGGAAACCAAAAGCTTAAAAATTTGGTTATTTAAAAAATTTTACCTACATTTGCCTTGTTAATAATAAACAAGGCATTTTTTTTATGAGAAAATCAGGACTACAGCTGGGTGACTACCCTAATTTGATCGATAGATCAATAATCGAAAAACTATCAACCAGGAACCACCCTTTAGGTAAATTACCTTATTATGATCAAAGCACACACCCAGAATCATGGCGTGAGGAAAATATTGCATCAGAAAGGTATAAAGAGCTCATTGATTCATACTCAATAACTTTTCAAGTACCCAAAGAGTTTATCAGTCCGATGGAAGTTATGATGTCAGCTGGTTCAGCGATGTTTAGTGCTACCAATATGGAAAGCGGTAAAAGAGTTGTTCTTTGTGAATTGGCTGAAAAAATCATCCGTGAAGAATGGAATTTGGGTTATGATGAGGTTATTTTTGATCTAGAGATAATGGAACCAGGTACCATTGAATTGCCAGAAGAGATGAATATGGAAACACCATTGACACCAGAAGAAAAAGAAGAGATTGAAAATGACGAAGAATTGGTTGCTGAGATTGTTAAAAGAAGAACAATAAATGCCTTTGCCCAAGGTGCCTCATTAAGAGCCCATTATATTTTTCACCTATATCGTGATGATATCGAAAAAATTGTTTCTGGTATCACACCTTATTATCAAAAATCCTTAATCGCAAATGACCTATTTTATTACCTAATTGGTGATGATATGTTCCAACAACAAATCGAATCCGATAATTCTAATAATGCTGGTTACGTTGAGCTTGACTTTAGTGGAGAAATACCTAAAATTATAGCAAAGGCCATGAATTTCCCTATTTTAATTCATGAGATGACTAAAGGTATTATTTCTTTATTTTCAGTAGCTGGTTTACCAAAAGAAAACGCTGAAAAAATAATTGATTATACTGATACGATTATCGCTGAATTATGGGATATTAGATTATTTCCAAATATGTGGGGTAATTTACATGGTTTAATTAACGTGGATGATTACGACATTAAAAAATTGATTTTAATCGATCTCTTTAAAAAAGATGCTGAAGATTTTATTGATTTTATGTCATTAGTTGAACACCGACCTGATTACGCTAAAAAAGAAATTGAGGCTATCGTTAAGAAAAAAAGAATGGAAATTATGGAATATAATTTCAGTAATGATGATCTTGACAGCATCAATTTAAGTGATTTAGGACTATAATAAACTATTTATATGGAAAGAATAGACTTTGCCGAAACAAATTACAAATAAAAGAGAATTACTTTTAGAGTTCACGAAATGTTCTCAAGACCCTTGTTATGTTATTGAAAGTTATTTTGAGACTTTCGATAAAACTAGAGAGGGTTATGTACCATTTGAACTTTTTGATGGGCAAAGAAAACTCGTTGCTAATTATAGAAAACATAGGTTTAACTTAGTTTTAAAATACCGACAAGCTGGTATATCAACCGTTACAGCAGCGTATTCAGCTGTTTTAACAGCCTTCGCTAGTCCAGATAGACCTGAGAAGGTTCTGATCCTCGCTAACAAACAGGAAACAGCTATTGAGTTCCAGAATAAAATTATTAACTTTATTAAACAATTACCTGATTGGGTAAATGTTACATTTGATAAATCTTCACAAAAACATGTTAGGTTATCTAATGGTTCTGAAATTAAAGCCGTTGCAACATCTCAAGATGCCTTGCGTGGTTATACACCAACAGTATTATTAATTGACGAGGCTGCCTTCGTTGAAGGTGGACAAGAACTATGGACAGCGTGTTTAGCCTCAATTGGTACTGGTGGTAAAGCTGTATTAATATCAACACCTAATGGACTAGATCCAATCTATTATGCTTCGTATGAGGGTGCGATTAAAGGTGATAATAGTTTCTGTGTAACACACTTAAAATGGTGGCAAGATCCACGATTCAATAAAGATTTAAGATTAGTTAAGGCAAAAGATATTGTCGATTGGTTCCAAAAACCAGCAGCTGAAAAAGATGAGGAAATTATTGAATCAGCTATTGATTTACACCCAGATGTGATTGCTAAATTCATCACCGATGGTTATAAGCCACATTCCACATGGTATGAGAATATGTGTAGGGATATGAACTTTAACAAGCGTATGATCAACCAGGAGTTGGAATGCGCTTTTATTGGGTCTGGTGATAACGTTATTGAGGGTGAGGTTATTAGAAAACAAGAACAAGAGAATGTTATTGAACCGATAATAAAAGATAAAGCTTGGGATAGTAATTTATGGGTTTGGAAATTACCAGAAAAGGGTCATAGGTATATTTTGGCACTAGATGTTTCTCGTGGTGATTCTGAGGACGCCACTGGTATGTGTATTATTGATTATGATACATTTGAACAAGTTTTAGAATATCACGGTAAAGTCCCACCAGATGTTGCCGCATTAATTGTTGACCAATACGGTAGGATGTACGATGCTTTATCAACATTTGATATTACAGGTGGTATGGGTATTGCATCAACACAAAAACTTAAAGAATTAAATTACCCTAAAAAGTTATTCCATTATGACAAAGAAGGTGATATTAATAGCATGTATTTTATTCCAGATGATAATTCAACACCAGGTATAAATTTTGCGTCAAAAAACAGAAGAAGTCAAATTGTTGCGGCTTTAGAAGAAGCTGTTGCTAGAGGTGGTTTTAAAATACGTAGTGAAAGGTTAACAGCTGAGTTAAAGAAATTTGTTTATAAAAACGGTAAACCAGATCATATGAAAGGATCACATGATGACCTCATCATGGCTTTAGGTATGTGTTTATTCGTAGCTAATACATCATTTAAAAGATTACAAGAATCTGAAAATATGACCAAAGCCATGTTGGATAGTTGGAAAATAACAACTAATAATGTAAACACAGATGCGGACTATTTATTAAAAGATGTAACTAGTTCACCAGATCCTAATAAATCTTATTATAACTCTGATGAATTTTCTACAAACAATAATATGATGAATACAAGGGAATATGGGTGGTTATTTGGTGCCATGAAACCAAAACCAAAAAAATAATAATAATAATTAATTTAATCACAATTAAAATGGCAAATATCATAATTAAACAAGCAAGAAGCAGTGGACCAGGGTCCACATCAATAACCAGATCAAAAGAAAAATCTAGTGGTAAATTAGATGGTAGAGCTTTAGATAGAAATATCGAAGCGATAAAATGTTCACCAGAATCAGATGGTACCACAACATATGTACAAAAAAAAGAGTGGAATGAAGATGTAGAAAACTACAAATTCCCACCATATGTTGATTGTGAATACGTAAGTTAAAAAAAAATATGGCAAATAGATTAACAATATATCAAAGACTTAATAAAACTTTAGGTAATGAAGTGGATGGCCCAAAATATGTTATCGACCCAAGTTCATTCGATGGACTTAGCGGTAGCGAATTGGATCAAAAAAAATTAGAGGCTCAACAAACCATATATCTACAAAATCAGTGGAAAAAAATTGATAATGAGCTATACCAAAAAGCTGTTTATTACGAACCAACAAGGATCGCATCGTATTATGATTACGAAGCTATGGAATATACACCAGAAATATCTGTTGCGTTAGATATATTCGCTGAAGAGGCTACAACAGCAAATGAAAACGGTAAGGTTTTAACAATCTATTCCGATAGTAGTAGGATTAAAAATGAATTAACCAACTTGTTTGAAAATATTTTGGATATAAACGCCAATCTAACATCTTGGGCTAGAAACGTTTGTAAATACGGTGATAACTTTGTTTATAATAAGGTTATACCTGGACAAGGTATTGTGGGTGTTACACAATTACCTAATATTGAAATGACGAGATCTGAACCAGGTTTCTCAAAAGTAACAAGTCTAGATGACCAACAAAAAGAGAAGAACATTAAATTTTTCTGGAAAGATAAAAATGTTGAGTTTAATTCATTTGAAATATCCCACTTTAGATTACTTGGTGATGACAGAAGATTACCATATGGTACATCGATGCTTGAAAAAGTGAGAAGAATTTGGAAACAATTATTGTTATCAGAAGATGCGATGTTAGTTTATCGTGTTACAAGAGCACCTGAAAGACGTGTTTACAAAGTATTTGTTGGTAATATGGATGACAAAGACGTTGATGCTTACGTTGACAAAATCGCTAATAACTTCAAAAGAGTTAATATGGTCGATAATAACAACGGTCAACAAGATACCCGTTATAATGCGTTAGCTGTCGACCAAGATTATTTTATTCCAGTTAGAGATCCACAATTAGCGATGCCTATTGAGACATTACCTGGCGCACAAAACCTTTCTGAGATCGCAGATATCGAATACATCCAAAAGAAAATGTTAGCCGCTCTGAGAGTCCCTAAAGCCTTTATCGGTTTTGAGGAAGCTACTGGTGATGGTAAAAACTTAGCTATTCTTGATGTTCGTTTTGCTAGAGCGGTGCATAGAGTACAAAAAGCTCTTATTCAGGAGTTAAATAAAATGGCGATCATCCACCTTTACACAAAAGGCTTTGAAGATGATTTAGAAAACTTTACTATAACATTAACTAGCCCATCTACTCAAGCCGAAATGCTTAAGATACAAAACTGGAAAGAGAAAATTCAGTTATATCGTGATGCTGTTTCTGATGCTGGTAATGGTTTTGGCGCTGTGTCTATGACATACGCTAAGAAAGAAATCTTAAATATGAGTGATGACGAGATTAAACTTGACATCCAAAGACAAGCTGTTGAAAGAGCTGGTGGTGAAGAACTTAAATCTTTAGGTGAAACTATTAAGCAAACTGGTATATTCAGAGATATCTACAAGCTATATAAAATCGACCCTAATAACATGACTTTAGGGGCTGACGGTAGCGCACCTGCGGCAAGCATGGGCGGTGGCGGTGGTGGCGACATGGGTGGTGGCGACATGGGTGGTGGTGAAACCGCTGGTGGTACCGACTTTACAACACCATTAGAAGTACCAGGAGTTGAAGGTGGGGTTGAGGCTGAACCAGCTACTGAACCAACAACACCAGAAGAACCGTTAGCTGAGACAACTAGAAAAAAACTAGATGCTAAAAACAGGTTAATAAATGAAACGATTAAAAAAACAATCAAGGATATTGATAATTTATTAGAATAAGAGATATTTATAATTAAAACTAAAAAAATGTTTGGACAATTAAAAGAAAGCATTCTCTCTAATTTAGAGGAAACCTATAAAAATAACGGTGAAAAGGATTTTAAACAATCTTTTGCTAAATACGTTAAAGTTTTAAGAGAAAATAACACATTAAGAGAATTTAATGAGGTTTATGATTTATTAAACACAATGAAATTTAAAGATGAGTCCATCGCTAAAGAATTTGTGGAAGAATCAATCACTCATTTAAAATCTTTCGATTTATCTGTGGTTGATAAACTTAAAACATTAACTGAGAATACAGTGTCAATCAAAGGTACTGTTAATGAAAGTATTGATCAACTAGTGTTTAACAAAAAATTATCTTTAGTTGAAAAAGTTTCACATAAAACTAACTTAGTTAAACATTTAGTTAGGGAAGAAAAATCAACTGAATCTTTAAAAGAATCTATTGATAAGATTAACAATAGTTTAGCTGATAAAATCTCAAAATTAAATGAGGAACAGGTTAAAGTTTTAAATTTATTTGCTGAAAATGATGAATCTTCTATAAATAACTATTATACAACTTTAATTGAAAGCACTCAGGGTATGGTTGAAGAAACCATAAATAAAAGTGATGATATAATTGTTGTTAAAAAATTATTAGAAGTTAGAACAAAATTAAATGAGATGAAAAATGAAAAACCATCTCTAGAAACAATCGATAATATTATCGATCTTAAGAAAAGTTTCGAATAAAAAAAAATCTTTATAAAAAAAGTAAAGCCAGGGTAGCGAATCCTGGCTTTTTTTTGTCCCATAACTGGAACGGTCCTAAAACACCGCTTATAGCGGAATATCTTATTTAACCTCTTCTTCGGTTGTAGGGGTCTCCTCAGTAGTCTTGGATTTTGCTATTGATACCTTATGACCAGTATAGTTCTTATACCCAATTAATGCGGCTCCAATCATTGTAAAAGCTACGGCTTGGTTAATTACATCCATACTTTTATCGATAAACATTTTGTCAATCACGCCTAATAAGAATGATAAACAACCAATCATTACGATTATAAAACCAGATGTTGATGTTACGGATGTTTTTCCGTCTGTATTCGAAGTCATTTCACCAAATGACCATTTTTTAATATTACCTATGCTCATAATTAATTTGTTTAATATAAATACTCTAAATTTGGTTTAACGAACTTTATTTCTTATTATTATAATAGTAAATAATAAAATGTGTTAAAATATGAAAAAACAAAATGCAGTGCAAATTTGGAAAAGAAAAGAAACTCTTCACAGACGAGAGATTTCGAGTTAAATATGGTACAATTGATGCCGTAAAATTAAATGCTGTTTACTTAAACGTTGAATCTTGGGTACAACCCAGAGATATCGAAAATTACGATTCTTACATAAGAATGATGCGTAAACAAATAATAATGAATGTTAAACAAAATATTGACAAAATTTCATTTAATGAAAATTTTATTGTTGATTTAGATCTAAGAGCGTCAGGTATGTCGTCAGATAAAAAAAGTTTTATGTTTATTGAACTAACTGTATACCCTAAAGAAAAGATTAAATTTAATTCAACTTTAATGTTTAAAAAAATGAGGGAATTATCTAATCTTATAATCGAATCCTTGGAACAAAATAAATTAAATTACTTTTCAAAAAAATCAAATGCTAGAACAAGAAGACTTTGAGTACGAAGAAATACCATTAGAAGAGGGTATTAGTATGATGAACGATCATTTGGAACGAATACTTCCGTCAATCGAATCATGGTATACAATTAATAATAATGATTTTTATTTTAATTTTAAAACCGTGGCCACTGTTGATTCTGGTTTATATAGCATGATATATAACGAGGGTAATGGATTCGGTATTTCAAAATTAAACTATAAAAGTGATGAGTTCTTTCATTTACCATCATTACCACACAATCAAATTATTGAAGACCTTAAGAAATTTTGGGATAATATTGATAGATTTAAAACTTATAACCTAACACCTAAAAGAGGTATTATATTATATGGTGATCCTGGTTGCGGTAAGACATCATTGATACATTTATTAGTTGACGAGTTAAAAAAATATGATGGAATATCAATTTATTTCGATAACCCATATAATTGGGTTGAATTAGCTAAGCTAGTTAGAAAAGTTGAGAAAACAAGACCGATGTTATGTATAATCGAGGATCTTGATTTAGTTATAGATAAATTTGGTGAAGAAGTCTTTTTAAATTTTTTAGACGGTTTAAATTCTATTGAAAATGTTGTGTATGTTGCGACAACAAATAATTTAGAAAAGATACCCGAAAGAATTAAAGATAGACCATCTAGATTTGATAAAAAATATAAAATAGAAAAACCAACTACCAGTGATAGGAAATTATATTTTGAATCTATTCTAACTGAGGAAGATAAGACTTTATATGACTTGGATAAACTTGTTAAAGATACCGAAAAATACACGATGGCACATCTTAAAGAAGCTTTTATCTCATTATATATTCTTAAAAATGATTATGCTGAAACAATTAAAAGACTTAAAAACTCCAAAATAGCTGATGAGAAAATCGGATTTCAGTTTTCTGAGGATTAAATCGGCACTTAATGGGTTTTCGCTATATTTATTAGATATAATCATATAGCAATGGGATTAAAAATTTTAAAAGAAAACGAGGAAGGTTTTGGTATTTTAGTTGAAGGTGATGCTGGCTCAGTATCTGAGGTATTACAAAACCAGATTATAAAAGAAGAGGTTACTGGACCTATTGATTTATCAGGGCCAATATATTACTACGCAACCTTACAAAAATTTGGTGTTGAAAATAGGAATGGTAGGGTATATCCAGAAGATATATTAAGAAGAGAGGTTGAAAGATATAGAGAAGTTATCGAACGTAACTCTAGTTTCCATGAATTGGATCACCCACAAGAATCTGTTATATCATTAAAAGGTGGTTCGCCACATAGAATAGTTGATATGTTCTGGAAAGATAATGTTCTTATCGGTAAATTGGAAATATTGGTTTCAGAAGGTTTTAGAAGAAGTGGTATTATTTCTTGTAATGGTGACTTAGTCGCACATTACTTAGGCTACGGTATGACTTTAGGTATTTCATCTAGAGGTGTTGGTAGTCTAAAAAAGATAAATGGTAAAAATGTTGTACAGAATGATTTTGAATTAATCTGTTGGGATATTGTATCTTCACCATCAACTCCAGGTTCATATCTATATAAAGACGCAAATGACTTCAACAAATACGATGAAGTTCTAACCAATAATAATGAAATCGAAGAGACTAAAGGTGTGAACAGAGCGACTGGTGAAACATATACTGGTGGTGAATCTAAAGAAGATTTAGTGGCTAAACTAAATAAATTCCTTAAGTTTTAAGTTGATTTTTTAAAAAAAGTTTACTAGATTTGTATCAATTAAAAAATTTTTTATGAAAACATATTATTGGTACACAGTTACAATTCAGTTTGTTGTTGAAGATGAACAAACGGGTAAAATTAAAAAGATTAAAGAAAACTACATGACCAAAGCTATTTCGGTTACTGACGCTGAAGCCTCTGTAATTAAGGATTTAGAAGGTATAATGGGTGAGTTCAGAATCTTAAAGATTGACGAATCTAAAATTGTTAGAGTAATCATTCCAGAGGGTGTTGATGTTAACGCCCAATAAAATCACTTAAAATGATATTAAAAACCACTCTATAACAGAGTGGTTTTTTTTTTACCTAAACACTTCTGATTAAGCTTTTTTAATTTTTTTTGTCTTTTTGCTTTTTTGATAGTATTTATTACTAAGATAATATATCATAATAATTTTTTAATAAATTAAAACATGAGCAAAACAAATATTTTAGCAGAGACTCTTGCTGAAATCCAGGAATTAAGAGAAGCGGTTTCAAAAAACGCTAATCACGCTTTAACGAGCACTCTTAAAGGAGAATTAGAGGAAATTGTCAAAAATAACCTTAATGAGGGTATTGATGATGAGGAGTCAACAGATGACATGCCAGGTGGTGATTTACCTGGTGATTTAAATCAAGCAGATGATAATGGTGAAGGTATGGGTGATGACTCAACTGATCTTTCTGGTGAAGAAGGTGAAGAAGTTATCGACTTAACTGGAAAACCAGATGAGGAAGTTATTAAACATTTCGAACTCATGGAACCTGCTGATGAAATCGAAATCGTACAAACACCTGAAGGTGGTTTACAGATTAACATTAACCCTTCTACTGGTGAAGAGGAAGATCTTGAAAAAGATTCTACCGAAAACACACCTACTGAGGAATTACCAACTGAATTAGATGAATACGGTGATGAACACCCTATGGCAACTAAAGACGCTGTAAGCAACCTTGGGGAAGGTGAAGTTGATGAATATGGTGACGAGCACCATATGGCAACTAAAGATGCTGTAGACAATCTTGAAGAGGCTGGCGATGAAATGATCAAAGAAGAAGAACCAGTGTTTGAAATTGAGATCTCAGAAGAAGATCTTAAAGAAGTTGCTGAAGAAGCTAAGGTTGACGAAGCTAAAGAAGAAACTGAAGAAAGCGCTAAGGTTGAAAAAACAAACAAAGAAAAAGAGTTACACGAGAGTTTGGTAGTTATGAGAAAAAAATACCAAGAAGTAGTGGCTGAAAACAATAAAAAGACTAAAGAGTTAGAAGATTTCAAAACTTTGACCGAGGAATTTAAAGGTTCTGAGTCAGATTACAAATCTGCTATCAAAAATCTTAAGTCGCAATTACAAGAAGTTGCTTTGTTCTCATCTAATTTGACATACGCAATTAAATTGATTACTGAAAACTCTACAACTAAGGATGAGAAATTAGATATCCTTAAGAGATTCGATAGTGCTAAAAACCTAAACGAATCAAGAGAGATCTTTAATACAATGCAGACACAATTTAGCTCGAACAAAACTGCGACAAAACAGATGGTTGAAGAAAAAATTATGGAAACACCAAAAGCTAGCGGTTCATCAAAATTAAATGAATCAACAGCTTATACAAATCCACAATTGGATAGAATTCGTGAAATCATCGGTAAAATCTAAAATTAAATAATAATTAATAAAACAAACTTAAAAAAATACTAAAATGGGAGCATTATTAGAATCAGGAAAAGTTGGTAACGTAAGCTTAAATCACTTGAAAGCTGTACGTACTGACGTAATTAACAGATGGGACAGCTTAGGTCTTTTAGAAGGCTTAGGTGGTCACAGAAAAGAGAATATCGCACAATTATTTGAAAACCAAGCATCTTATATGCTTAATGAATCAGTTGCTTTAGGTAACGAAGGTTCTTTCGAAACAGTGGTATTCCCAATCGTGAGAAGAGTATTCTCTAAATTATTAGCTAACGAAATCGTTTCTGTACAAGCATTGAACTTACCTATCGGTAAATTGTTCTACTTCGTACCTAAATTGGAAAATTCAGCGTTTGATGCAGCTGCTGCTGGTATCAACCCAACTGGAACTTCAGTTAGCGCTAACCTTTATGACTCTTTCTACGGAGAGAATGGTCTTTATGACAACTCTAAAGGTGCTGCAACTACTTTAACAGGTACTAAAACAACTGCTAACTTGTATCAGTTTACTTCTGCTGCTGGTAACGGTTACGCTACTAAAGCTGGTACTTCAGTTCCAGTTAACTCAACTGAAATCATCAAAGTTAACTTTGGTTCAGCTATCACTAACTGGGAAAACGCTGAGGAAGTAATGTCAACATTGGCAATCACTTCAGCTACAGCTAGCGCTGATTTCGATTTCTACTTGCCAGCTCAAAAATATGGTAACTCAATTATGGAAGCTAATGGTGATATCTATATCGCTGTTGTTAACAATAGTGCTTCTGTAGCTTTACCATTAACTGGTTTAACAGTAACAGCTAAAGAATACGAATCTTTAGAGTACAATGATCAAATGGGTGAAGTTAGCTTCGAACTTAAGTCTGTAACAGTTTCTGTTATCGAAAGAAAGTTAAGAGCTCAATGGTCTCCAGAATTAGCTCAAGACGTATCAGCGTTCCATAACATTGATGCAGAAGCTGAATTGACAGCTTTATTGTCTGAGCAAGTTGCTGCTGAGATTGACCGTGAAATTTTACGTGACTTACGTAGAGGCGCTGCATGGAGAATGACTTGGGATTACTCTGGTTCAAGAGTTAACACTGGTGGTTTATCTGCATCAAACGGTTTCTATACTCAAAAAGATTGGAACCAAACTTTGATCACTGCGATCAACCAAGTTTCTGCACAAATCCACAAAGCTACTTTAAGAGGTGGTGCTAACTGGATCGTAGTTTCTGCTGAGGTTTCAGCTATCTTGGACGACTTAGAATACTTCCACGTATCTAACGCTGCTCCAGAGCAAGACAAATATAACATGGGTATTGAAAGAATCGGTTCATTGGGTGGAAGATACCAAGTTTACCGTGATCCTTACTTCCCAGCTGATACAATCTTGATGGGTCACAAAGGTACATCTTTGTTGGATACAGGTTACATCTACGCACCATACGTGCCAATGCAATTAACTCCTACAATGTACAACCCGTTCACTTTCGCACCAGTTAAAGGTATTATGACTCGTTACGCTAAGAAAATGGTTAATAACCGTTTCTATGGTGTAATCAAGTGTAAAAATATCGTTAGCTTCGGTATCGCAGGTTTGAGATAATCTTAAGGTTTACATTAATAATGAAAAGGGTGGATTTTTTCCACCCTTTTTTTGTTTATATTTGTTTATATTTTTACTATATTTGTATTGTTAATTAGAAACATTTATGAAAAAATTATTATATATCGCCCCACATTTATCCACGGGTGGTTTACCACAGTACCTAACTAAAAAAATTGAATTATTAAAAGAGTCATTTGATATTTATGTTATTGAATGGTCTAACCATACTGGTGGTGTATTAGTTGTACAAAGAGATAAAATAACTTCAATGGTCGCCCCAGATAAATTCTTTACCCTGGGTGATGATAAAATGCAATTAGTTGAGATTATTAATCAAATATCGCCAGATATTATTCATTTAGAAGAAATCCCCGAATATTTTATGGATTTTGGCGTTGCTAAAGAAATCTACAAAAAAGATCGTAACTATATTATCGTGGAAACATCACATGATTCATCATATGATGCTACACAAAAGAAATTTTTCCCAGACAAGTTTATGTTCGTGTCTGATTGGCAAATTAAATTATTCGAATCGATTGATATCCCCAAAGTTTTAGTTGAATACCCAATTGAATATAAACAAAGACCAAATAGAGAAGATGCGTTAAAAGATCTTGGGTTAGATCCGAGTAAAAAACATGTTTTACACGTTGGCCTATTCACACCAAGAAAAAATCAAAAAGAATTTTTTGAATACGCTAAATCTTTACCAGAATACGTTTTCCACTCAGTTGGGAACCAAGCGGGTAATTTCGCACATTATTGGGAACCCTTAATGATTAATAAACCCCATAATGTTGTTTGGCATGGTGAGAGAAAAGATGTTGATAGATTTTACCAAGCAATGGATTTATTTTTATTCACATCTAGAGGTACTGATAATGATAAAGAAACAATGCCATTAGTTATTCGTGAAGCGATTTCATGGAATTTACCAATTTTAATTTATAATCTAGGTGTTTATCTTAACTATTTTGATAAATTTGACAATATCAAGTATTTAGATTTTACTGATTTTAATAAAAACTGTTCTTTAATTAAAGAAGTTCTTGAAAATGGTCATCAAACAAATCAGGCTTTAGCGATTAACAGAGGAAATGAAGCTGTAATCATATCAACCTACCCAACAACAAAAAGTGCGTTTGATACAACAGTTGAATGTATTTTAGCCGCTAAAAAAACTGGTAGAAAGGTTATTTTAACATCACATCTACCAATTTCACAGGATTTACAAAACTTAGTTGATTATTGTATTTACGATAAAAACAATATATTAACTAAACATACTTTTTATTCACAAAGTAGATACGGTGAAGACGATTTTTTCGCATTTGTTAATTTAAGGGGTGAGGATAATGATGTTTATCATGGCCCAACTTGCTACACCAATTATTATAACGGTGCTGCATTAGCTTTAAAATTAGGTATGGAGAAAATTTATTTCCTTAACTATGATTATATTCTAAAAAATGACGCTTATTTAGATAATATCTCAAACGTATTAAACACTAAATCAGCTTATTTCGGTGATATGCCTAATAACCCAGAAGGTCATTCAGTTACAACATTTTTTATGGGTATTAAACCTTCTTTTTACTTAGATTCCGTTGAACCGATATTTTGTGCACAAGATTACGAAAATTTAAGAGCTAAATGGGGTTCATTTAGTAATGGTTATGAAAATTTGATGTATTTTGCTTTTAAGGATAAAATAAATCAGATTGAATTAGTGGGTGAAGAACAGTTTAAAACCGAAGTTTCTAATAATTTCCATCATAGAGATTATTCTAGAGTGGAATATTTTACTGTGTTACCAACTAATGTACCTAATTCATTTACAGTTTATTTCCAGGGATCAAATTCAATAGATAGTAGAATTATTAATATAAAAATTAATAAAAACGGGTCTTTATTAAAAGAGGACCAAATTACTGTCACGGGTAGGGGTTCTTGGTATAGTATGGTTGGGTATAATTTTGATGATAACGCTGAATATACCGTTGATTACCAATCGTTTGATAAAGATACCCAACAATTTATTGAAAGTAAATTCATTAGAATCGATAATGACTACATTATAAATACTTTACCTAATAATGGTATGTTTGAATATAAAGGTGATCAGGGTAATGTTGGTTTACTAAATAATAGTGATAAACCTAAAATTAGGATTGTTCATTTAGTTACTGAACCAACCGTAAATGGTAAAGAAATAAGATCCGCACATTCTTTAAAAGATTTTGCCAATAATTTCGATAATATTGAATATTATGAAAAAATTAACGAAATTTATAAAGATTTACCACCAGTTGATAGTTGTAATAGACCGCATGATGTCGCATCTGAACCAGGGTATTTCAAGTTATCACCAGGACATTATGGTTGTTTCTTAGCACACAAAAATGGTATCACTTTAACTGATAATAATCAATATGATTTTATCCTAGTTTTTGAGGGTGATGTTATTATCGATGCACCTTATCAGGAGTTATATGATAATTTAGTTAGATGGTCACAATTAGCTAAAGAAGAAAACGTAGACATGGTAGGTTTTGGTAATTACTGTGCGGAAAGATATGATGGTGAACGAGAAGATTTAATGCTTAATTTGAGTATTTTCGCACCTGCACAATCTTACTTGATTAATAGAGAAAAATTACCTAATTTTGTGGAGAAGTTTGAAACATGTAAATGGGATGCGTTTGATTTATGGATGACTAAAGTTGCTGGTTTACATGGCGCTATGGCTAACAAAATATATACGAAACATTTACCTGGTTACTCCATAGTGGATAGAAAAGATAAAAATAAAGATAACGATTACGCAGAAATTTTTACAAATTAATATAATATGAGAATATGTCAAGTACACCCTGGATGTGGAATCCCAGTACCACCACCTAATTGGGGTGCTGTGGAAAAAATAGTATGGGAGTTCACTCAGAATTTAAGATTATTAGGTCACGAGGTTGACATTAAATACGCCAATGAGATTAAACCAGGTGAGTATGATATTGTTCACGTACACATGGCCAACTTAGCTCATTTTCTACATGATAGGGGTATACCTTACATTTATCAATTACATGATCATCATGCGTATTATTACGGTAAAAATTCATTCGTATTTAATGAAAATAATAGGGCTATTCTAGAATCAGAAGTTTCTTTAATGCCAGGTAAATTTTTAGTACCATATTTTGATACGGAAAAAGCTATATACTTTTCACATGGGGTTAACACCGATTTTTACCACCCATCGAAAATTAAACCAAAAGAGCATAAGCTATTGTGTTTAGCTAATAACGGGTTAGCTGGTATGGATGGTTACGATAGAAAGGGTTTTGGTTTTGCTATTCAAGCGGCTATGGCTAGAAACCTACCTATTACAATCGCTGGTCCAAGAAATAATCAAAACTTCTTTAATGAAAACCCATGGGTTAATGGCTACCCTAAATTATCAATTGAATGGGAACCTAACCAAGATGAATTAGTTGATTTGTATCATAGACATACAATCTTTATGCACCCATCTGAGTTAGAGGCAGGGCACCCAAATTTAACGATATTAGAAGCAGCTGCATGTGGTTTACCTATTGACGGTTGGATTGAGATGGAAACTGATTTTGACGGGATGTGGAGAGCACCAAGAAAAGTTACTGACATTGTTCGTGGTTTAGACGATATTATTGCTAATTATGATTCATACCGTGAAAGAGCTATCCAACATGCCGAATCATTATCATGGTATAATAGGTCAAAAGAATTATTAGAGGTTTATAAAGAATACGTAAAGTAATGAAGATATTAGGGATTTCAGCGGGGTCGCATTCATGTGGTATTAGTTTAATCGATAACGGTAAGATAATTTTTTCTTTAGAAGAAGAAAGACATACCAGGGTAAAGGTGTATAAAGATTTTTATAGTGATACTTTTAGGTACCCACAATCATCAATGCATGAGGCCATCAATAGGTTTAATTTAGATTGTAATTCTATTGATTATATTACTAGTTATTACCCCAAAAATGAGGTTAAAATATTTTGGGAAGGTTTAGGTTTGGGTTTATTCCCAGAACAAAAATTTATATTTATAGATCACCATGATTCACACGCTGGAACAGCATATTATATGAGTAGTTTTACCGATGATACACTTGTCGTTACAATGGATGCTAGTGGTGGACAATATAGTGCTAAATATTTTATAGGTACCAACGGTAATTTACAATACATTGATGGGTTAGATTTAACAAGAAAATCTTTTGGTCATTATTACGCTATGTTAACAGAATTTTTAGGTTTTAAAAGACTTAAGGATGAAGGTAAAGTTGTTGGTATGGCTGGGCATGGTGAACACGATAGCTTCTCATATCAAGCTTTTAATGAATGTATTAAGATAGAGGGTATTCATACCGATAAAGATCAATCCGAGGTATTATTTGGACAATTGTACGTTGATTTCTATACTAAATATTATACATCGATGGGGTCTAAGGTATTTTTTGGTAAAAAAGCTGATCTGGCTTATACTGGTCAAATGGTTTTTGAGGAAAAAATATTAGAGGTTTTTAATAACCTACATAATATGTTCCCAAATATTAAAAAAGTTGCAGTTGCTGGTGGTGTTTTTGCCAATGTTAAATTAAATAAACGTATTAATGAGTTATATTGGGTTGACGAGATGTTTGTAGCCCCACCAATGGGTGATGAAGGTTGCCCACTGGGTTGTGCGTTATTAGTGCACAAGATGTTTACACCAGATTTCAAACCATTTAGATTAGAGAACATGTTTATGGGTACTGAATATACCGATGCTGAGGTTGGTGAAAACTATTGGGATCAAAACAATTTCTCTAGAGAAATTTTTACACCAGAATTGGCTGCTAAATATCTTTCCGAGGGTAAAATTATAGGTGTTTTTAATGGTAGGTATGAACATGGGCCAAGAGCATTAGGTAATCGTAGTATTATTGGTGAGGTGACTAACCCAGATACCTATGACAAGATCAATAATAAGCTCCAAAGAAATGATTTCATGCCATTTGCACCAGCTGTTATGGAAGAACACGCTAATACGATTTTTAATGTCTCTAAATCAAGGTATACGGCTGAGTTTATGACAATGTTATATGACACAAGACCCGAATGGGCGGATAGAATACCAACGGTTGTCCACCCTAAAGATAAAACAGCTAGAATACAAATAGTTACCAAAAAAAGTAATCCAACCTTCTATAGAATTTTGGATGAGTATAATAAAATAACTGGTGTACCAATTCTTTTAAACACATCATTTAATGTACACGAAGAACCAATTGTATGCCACCCTAACGAAGCGTTTAACCATCTGGAAAATAATATCGTTGACTTATTAATAATAAATAATTTTATCTACAAAAAATATGAAGGACATCTTAATTAACGAATACAATAACACAGAAATCTTAAGAAGAGATTATAAAGAACCATCAAATTCATTTATAGTGCATTTTGTGAATGGAGCTTTATGTGAAATCAAAGGACCTATATCTAAAAAATATAAGGTTGTTTTTTCTGATAACAAAACTGGGGATATTCACCACGTATCAGAAATTACGAATAATATGTGGACGAAAAGCTCTATTGAATATTTCATTGAGTGGAATATTAAGGTATATGAATTAGATACCGATGAATTGGTTTTTGAACACACATATGATTGTAACGGCAAAAGAGTTTACATTCATTTAGATAGTTCAGCTGTTGGTGATACAATGGCTTGGTTCCCGTATGCGGATGAATTTAGAAAAAAACATGGGTGTAAAGTATTATGCTCAACTTTCCATAATGAATGGTTTGAATCTATGTACCCTGATATTGAATTTGTTAAACCAGGCACACCTGTTGTTGATTTATATGCGATGTATAAAATTGGTTGGTTTTATGATAACAAAGAGGTTGTTAAAACAAAAATCCCAATCGATTTTAAACAACACCCCTTACAAGAAACTAGTTCATGTATTTTAGGGCTCGATTACACGGAAGTTAAACCCAAAGTTTTTGTACCTGAGGAACCAAGTAGAATTGATGGTAAATACGTGATTATTGCACCACACGCCTCTGCGCACGCTAAATATTGGAATCATCCAGGTGGTTGGCAAGGTGTTATCGATCACTTAAATGATAATGGTTATAAGGTTGTTATGATCACATCAGAAAAATTAGGTGATACCTGGCATGATTCCAAACTCGGGGGTACTCTAAAAAATGTTATTGATAAAACAGGTGGTCATATCGGTCTTGTTGATAGAATGATTGATATTAAACACGCATCCGCCTTTATTGGACTTGGTAGTGGTTTAAGTTGGTTATCATGGGCAATTGGTACACCAACAGCGCTCATCTCTGGATTTAGCTACCCGTTATCCGAGTTCGCTGATTGTGAAAGAATTTTTAACCCAGATCAAAATGTTTGTAATGGGTGCTTTAATAGACATTGGTTAAACCCAGGGGATTGGGAATGGTGCCCAGATCATAAAGATACCCCAAGACATTTCGAATGTTCTAAAACTATTAGTACCCAAACCGTTATAGATGCTGTTGATAGGCTTTTAACCAAAAAAGACGGACCCGAAGCAGGTGTTATTGAAGAAGATTTAGAAAAAAAAGATAAGAAAAGTTTTTTTGGTAAGTTTTTTTAGGTATATTTGTTGCTATACCCTATGTAGCAATAGTTATGTTTTATAAATACGATGATCAACAACTAAAGTTTGTCAAGAACAAACTTGGTGTAAAAATAGCATTAGGAACCACCATTTTATTGATGGTAGGTTCCTTTTTTATTGGTAGATACTTCCAATCAGATACTTTAGATACCATTGAAAAGGGAGTGCGAATAATTAACCTACAAAAAGAGAGGGACAAATTCTCAAAAGAGAAATTCATTGACGAATTAAAAAATAAAAAAATAAAATTCCCCTATATTGTGATGGCACAAGCTATTGTTGAGAGCGGTATGGGTAGAAGCGGGTTATTTAAAACAAATAATAATTTATTCGGTATGCGAGAGGCTAGAAATAGAATGACAACAGCCTCTGGGTCAAAGAATAATTTCGCTTTTTATAAGAAATGGCAGGATGGTGTTTTAGATATGGCTTTTTTCCAATGTGCGTATCTAAACGACTTAAATACCGAAGATAAATACTTTTTATACTTGTCCAGTAGTTATGCTGAAGCCCCAATATATGTAACAACATTAAAAGGTATTATCCAAAAACAAAATTTAAAATCATATTTTAATGAGTAAAGAAAAATTAAAAGATATTTTATCAACCCCAACTTATTGTGGTCAAGAACAATATCTCATAGCAAAAATAACTAAATATCTTAATGAATATAATTTAGATTATACGATAGATGAACACGGTAATATCTTTGTGATAAAAGGTTTTGCTGAACATTACCCATGTGTTGTTGCACATACAGATTCTGTACATAGAATCGTTGACATGGACATATTACATCATCCTGATGAGGAAGACATTATATATGCGGTTGAAAAAGGTACAAATAAGCCCACTGGGTGCGGTGGAGACAATAAAGCGGGTGTTTATGTGTGTTTGGAATTACTTGAGCGTGTAGAGGTCTTAAAAGCAGCTTTTTTCGTTTCTGAAGAATATGGTTGCTTCGGTTCAACACTAGCGGATGAGACATTTTTTGAAAATGTTGGGTATGCACTACAATTTGATGCCCCTGAAAATGATTGGGTAACACATTATTGTAACGGTGTTAAATTATTTGATGAAAACGGTGATTTCTACAAAACAATAGAACCAATACTAGAGGATTATATGGGTGATTACGTATTAGGTAGGCACCCATATACCGATGTTAGTGTTTTAGGTTCATTTTATGATTTTTCGTGCATAAACTATTCGGTTGGTTACTATAACATGCATTCATCTAAAGAATATGTTAGTATTGGTTATGCGCAACAGGCCAAAAACATCGCTTTAGAGATCATTTCATCCCTGGGTAATATAAAGTATCCATTTGTTGATGAAAATGTCAGAATCGACAAGGAAAGGGCTAGAGAAAGGGCTTTAAAGTCACTTAATAGTTTAAGGAAATAAAAAAAGGGGTTTTAGGCCCCTTTCTTATTTATTATTTCTTTAATTCTTGGATCTCTTTGTCAAGATCTTTTATCGCTTCGATAAGTAGACCAACCAAGTTTGCGTATGCCACACTTAAGTGCCCGTTATCTTCTCTAATTGAGATTACTTCTGGGACAACTCTTTGGATTTCTTGTGCAACCACACCCATTTTTAATGATTTATCTTCAGTATCTTTTCTTGTATAGTTAACACCTCTAATACTTTTTACTTTATTCAAGGCATCACTAATCGTTACGATATTTTCCTTAACTCTTTCATCTGAATACGCTGTAACATCACCAGATGCGTAGATATCACCCGTAACATCCAAGGTATATGCTGGCGAAGCGTTATTAACACCCAATCTAGAGTTTGTCATATCAGCTTTTAAGAAACCAACACTCTGTACTTGTGTTGTACTTGTTGTTCTAACCAAATAGTCAGGTTGGTTTGTAAATGAACCACCACTGATACCCGATGTACCGCTAATTGATTGACCACTTGTACCAGCAGCGCCTGAGGTACCGTTAGAACCATTTGCACCTGAAGTACCACCAGCACCAGTTAAACCAGAATTACCAGCATTACCTGAAGTACCGTTTGTACCATTAGCACCAGAAGTACCGTTTGTACCAGATGTTCCTGAAGAAGCTGATAACCTACCAGTACCCGCTGTACCACCAGCACCAGAAGTACCTGCTGTACCTGTAGTACCAGAAGAACCATTTGCACCAGAGGTACCGTTTTGACCAACACCCGATGTACCAGCACCTGAAGTACCATTCGTACCAGAAGTTGCGGACACACCTGATGTACCAGCTGTACGAGAAGCGCCTGATACACCACCAGTACCTGTTGTACCAGCTGTTGCTGAACTACCAGATAAACCACTCACACCAGAGTTACCATTCGCACCATTTGTACCATTTGATCCGTTAGAACCAGATAACCCGCTTAATCCAGAGTTACCAGCAATACCTGCAACACCATTTGTACCATTTGATCCGTTAGAACCAGATAACCCGCTTAATCCAGAGTTACCATTCGCACCATTGTTACCAGAAGTACCATTTGTCCCATTAACACCAGATACACCACTGTTACCATTATTACCAGCAACACCATTTGTACCATTCGTACCACTTGAACCACTTAGAGCAGATAACCCACTGTTACCAGCAATACCATTATTACCAGTCGTACCGTTAGAACCTGTTGAACCAGAAGACCCCGATGTACCAGAACCAAATGTCGCACCAAATCCAGCGCTCAGCCCGTTTGCACCAGTTGTACCATTTGTACCCGTAGACCCTGAAGACCCTGAAGACCCTGAAGCGCCTGAATTAGCCATCAAACCAGTTGTACCGTTTGTACCATTAGAGCCTGAGGATCCAGAGGCACCGCTTACACCACTATTACCAGCAATACCATTGTTACCATTCGTACCGTTTGTACCATTAGATCCACTTAATGCGCTTAAGCCACTATTACCAGCAATACCATTGATACCATTTGTACCATTCGTACCCGTAGAACCTGATAACGCAGAGTTACCACTAGTACCAGCGATACCATTTGCACCAGAAGTACCATTCGTACCTGTTCTACCACTTGATCCATCAACACCACTAGTACCTGAAGATGCATTAATACCAGATGTACCAGCTGTACCAGCTTTACCACTTGAACCATTTGTACCACTTGTACCTGAAGACGCACTTAATGCTGAAGCACCATTATTACCAGCAATACCATTAGAACCAGATGTACCTGAAGTACCAGAAGACCCACTTAATGTGCTTAACCCGCTGTTACCAGCAATACCATTGATACCGTTTGTACCGTTTGTACCGTTAGAACCAGATAATGCGGATAAACCGTTATTACCAGCAATACCATTGATACCATTTGTACCATTTGATCCGTTAGAACCAGACAATCCGCTTAAACCAGAGTTACCATTATTACCAGCAACACCATTTGTACCATTAGTACCACTTGATCCAGAAGAACCAGATAATGTAGAAGAACCAGAAGGAACAGGTAAACCGTTTGTACCACCAGTTCCAGAAGAACCCGATGTACCGCTAATAGAAGATAAACCATTATTACCAGCAATACCATTGTTACCATTCGTACCGTTTGATCCGTTAGAACCAGATAATCCACTTAACCCACTGTTACCATTATTACCAGCAACGCCATTTGTACCATTCGATCCGTTAGAACCAGACAATCCGCTTAATCCAGAGTTACCGTTCGCACCATTGTTACCTGAGGTACCATTTGTACCAGTTGAACCTGAAGAACCTGAATTAGCACTTAGACCATTATTACCAGCGATACCGTTAGAACCAGAAGACCCCGATGTTCCTGAAGTTTTTGAAGTATTTGATGCACCATCAACCCCCGATGTACCTGTTGAACCACTTGAACCACTTGTACCTGAAGTTTTACTTAATGCTGAAGCACCAGTTGAACCATCTGTACCACTTGATCCTGAAGTTGCAGATGAACCGCTTAATCTAGATAAACCAGAAGTTCCTGTCGTACCATTCGTACCACTTGAACCAGAAGATGCTGATGAACCACTTAGAGCAGATAAACCAGAAGCACCAGTTGTACCATTAGAACCTGAAGTACCAGAAGATCCACTCAATGCGGATAATCCAGAATTACCAGCCACACCGTTAACACCATTTGTACCGTTTGTACCTGTAGAACCAGATAATCCAGAGTTACCATTACCACCGTTAATACCATTTGTACCATTTGTACCCGAACTAGCACTCGAACCACTTAATGCAGATAAGCCAGAGTTACCAGCGATACCATTCGTACCATTTGTACCCGTAGAACCAGAAGAACCTGAATTAGCGCTTAGACCATTATTACCAGCAACACCAGCAGTACCGTTAGAACCAGAGGTTCCCGTAGAACCTGATAACGCAGATAAACCGCTGTTACCATTAATACCGTTGTTACCAGAAGTACCATTCGTACCTGTTGAACCGCTTGATCCACTCAACGCACTTAATCCATTACCACCAATAATACCATTAGAACCACTTGTACCTGAAGTACCAGAAGATCCACTTAATGCGCTTAATCCGCTATTACCAGCGATACCAGCCGTACCGTTAGAACCAGAGGTTCCCGTAGAACCTGATAATGCAGATAAACCGTTATTACCGTTAACACCAGCAGTACCATTAGAACCAGAGGTTCCCGTAGAACCACTTAATGCACTTAAACCACTATTACCATTAATACCATTTGTACCATTTGTACCAGTCGATCCAGAGTTACCAGATAAACCATTTAAACCACTATTACCAGCCGTACCAGATGTACCACTTGAACCCGAAACAGCGCTAACACCATTTAAACCAGCGATACCCCCAGTACCATTTGTACCTGTAGAACCACTTGAACCAGATAATGCGCTTAAACCACTGTTACCAGCAACGCCAGCAGTACCCGTTGATCCAGAAGAACCACTTGTACCTGAAGTTTTTGAACTATTTGAAGCACCATCAACACCAGCTGTTCCTGTAGATCCAGAAGAACCACTTGTACCTGATGTTTTACTCAATCCAGAAGCACCAGTTGAACCATCTGTACCACTTGAACCAGAAGTAGCGGATGAACCACTTAATCTAGATAAACCACTATTACCTGCGGTACCATTCGTACCCGTTGAACCAGAAGATCCACTTAACGCACTTAATCCGCTGTTACCAGCAACACCAGCAGTACCGTTAGAACCAGAGGTTCCTGTAGATCCACTTAGAGCAGATAACCCACTGTTACCATTAATACCGTTATTACCAGAAGTACCATTCGTACCAGTTGATCCAGAAGATCCACTTAATGCGCTTAACCCATTACCGCCAACAATACCATTAGAACCACTTGTACCAGAGGTTGCAGAAGACCCACTCAACGCACTTAAACCGCTATTACCAGCGATACCAGCAGAACCAGATGTTCCTGAAGTAGCTGATGATCCAGCGCTACCACTTAATGCAGATAAACCGTTAGAACCAGCTGTCCCTGAAGTAGCTGAACTACCTGAAGATGCAGAAGACCCACTTAACGCACTTAAACCACTATTACCAGCAGTACCATTTGTACCTGTAGAACCAGATGAACCACTTAACGCAGATAAACCAGAGTTACCAGCGATACCAGCTGTACCATTAGAACCAGAGGTTCCTGTAGATCCACTTAGAGCAGATAACCCACTGTTACCATTAATACCGTTATTACCGTTTGTACCATTTGTACCCGTTGATCCAGAAGAACCAGAATTAGCACTTAGACCGTTATTACCAGCTACACCATTAGAACCAGATGAACCACTTGTACCTGAAGTTTTACTTAACGCTGAAGCACCATCAACACCAGCTGTACCCGTAGATCCTGATGAACCTGATGTACCTGAAGTTTTACTTAACGCTGAAGCACCAGCCGTACCATCCGTACCACTTGATCCTGAAGTTGCAGAAGATCCACTTAATCTAGATAAACCAGAAGCCCCTGTCGTACCGTTTGTACCTGTAGAACCAGATGAACCACTTAACGCACTTAATCCGCTGTTACCAGCAACACCAGCAGTACCATTAGAACCAGAGGTTCCCGTAGAACCACTCAATGCGGATAACCCAGAATTACCATTAATACCATTGTTACCGTTTGTACCATTTGTACCTGTAGAACCAGAAGATCCACTTAATGCAGATAAACCACTATTACCTGCGATACCAGCACTACCATTCGTTCCTGAAGTAGCTGAACTACCACTTGTTGCTGAAGATCCACTTAATGCACTTAAACCACTATTACCAGCAGTACCTGTAGAACCAGATGTTGCTGAACTACCAGAAGAACCACTTAACCCTGATCCACCGTTTATACCCTGCGTACCGTTAGAACCACCCGTTCCTGATGAACCCGAATTAGCTGAAGCACCCGATGTACCCGCAACACCTGCGGTACCGTTTGTACCCGTTGATCCAGAAGACCCACTTAATGCACTTAAACCACTATTACCAGCGATACCATTTGAACCATTCGTTCCTGATGTTGCAGATGAACCACTTAATGCAGATAAACCGCTATTACCAGCGATACCAGCTGTACCGTTTGTACCTGTAGATCCACTCGAACCGCTTAACGCACTTAATCCGCTGTTACCAGCAACACCAGCAGTACCGTTAGAACCAGAGGTTCCTGTTGAACCAGATAACGCAGATAAACCAGAGTTACCATTAACACCATTATTACCTGAAGTACCATTTGTACCAGTTGAACCGCTTGACCCACTTAATGCGGATAAACCGCTATTACCAGCGATACCATTTGATCCTGATGAACCACTTGTACCTGAAGTTTTTGAACTATTTGATGCACCATCAACACCAGCCGTACCCGTAGATCCTGATGAACCAGACGTACCTGATGTTTTACTTAATGCTGAAGCACCAGTTGAACCATCTGTACCACTTGAACCAGAAGTAGCGGATGAACCACTTAATCTAGATAAACCACTATTACCTGCGGTACCATTCGTACCCGTTGAACCAGAAGATCCACTTAACGCACTTAATCCGCTGTTACCAGCAACACCAGCAGTACCGTTAGAACCAGAGGTTCCTGTAGATCCACTTAATGCACTTAACCCACTATTACCAGCAATACCGTTATTACCGTTTGTACCATTTGTACCTGTAGATCCACTTGATCCACTCAATGCAGATAAACCGCTGTTACCAGCAACACCATTAGAACCAGAGGTTCCAGATGTTCCTGAAGATTTACTTAACGCTGAAGCGCCATCAACACCAGCTGTACCTGTAGATCCACTTGATCCACTTGTACCCGAAGTTTTTGAACTATTTGAAGCCCCATCAACACCAGCAGTACCCGTAGATCCACTCGAACCGCTTGTTCCTGAAGATTTACTTAACGCTGAAGCACCCGTTGTACCAGTTGTACCACTTGAACCAGAAGTAGCGGATGACCCACTTAATGCGGATAAACCAGAGTTACCAGCGATACCAGCAGTACCGTTCGTACCTGTTGATCCACTCGAACCGCTCAATGCGCTTAAACCACTATTACCAGCGATACCATTAGAACCAGAGGTTCCTGATGTAGCTGATGAACCAGAAGATCCACTTAATGCGCTCAATCCATTAGAACCAGCTGTTCCTGAAGTAGCTGAACTACCTGAAGATGCGGATGAACCTGATAACGCACTTAAACCACTATTACCAGCAGTACCGTTTGTACCTGTTGAACCACTTGAACCACTTAATGCACTTAACCCGCTGTTACCAGCAACACCAGCTGTACCATTTGTACCCGTTGATCCAGAAGATCCACTTAATGCAGATAAACCACTATTACCTGCGATACCATTTGAACCAGCTGTTCCTGAAGTAGCTGAACTACCTGAGGTTGCGGAAGATCCACTTAAAGCAGATAAACCAGAAACACCTGTTGTACCATTTGTACCTGTAGAACCAGAAGACCCACTCAATGCGGATAAACCGCTATTACCCGCAACACCATTAGAACCAGATGTTCCTGAAGTTCCTGAAGATTTACTTAATGCTGAAGCACCATCAACTCCAGCAGTTCCTGTAGAACCAGATGAACCACTTGTACCTGAAGTTTTTGAAGTATTTGAAGAACCATCAACACCAGCGGTTCCTGTTGAACCACTTGAACCAGAGGTTCCAGAAGATTTACTTAACGCTGAAGCACCAGTTGTACCAGTTGTACCACTTGAACCTGAAGACGCTGAAGATCCACTTAAAGCACTTAATCCGCTATTACCAGCAGTACCATTTGTACCTGTAGAACCAGAAGACCCACTTAAAGCGGATAAACCGCTATTACCAGCTACACCAGCTGTACCATTTGTACCTGTAGAACCAGATGAACCACTTAATGCACTTAAACCAGAGTTACCAGCAGTACCATTTGTGCCTGTAGAACCAGAAGAACCACTTGTACCTGAAGTTTTTGAACTATTTGAAGCCCCATCAACACCAGCCGTTCCCGTAGAACCACTTGAACCAGAGGTTCCAGAAGTCCTAGATAACGCTGAAGCACCGATTGTACCCGAAGATCCAGAAGACCCAGAGGTTCCTGATGTAGCTGATGATGCGCTCAACGCTGATGAACCAGCTGTTCCTGAAGTAGCTGAACTACCTGAAGAACCACTTGAACCCGAAACACCACTTACACCAGAAGTACCAGCCGTACCACTAGTACCAGAAACAACTTCTGAGAAACCGAATTCACCTGTTGTTGGGTTAAATGAAACAAAATATGTTGGATTATAATTTTCCGTCATACCTGTAACACTTAATTGATCTAAGGTGTAAGAACCTTTTAGATTTTTAGTGTTCTCAAACTTGTGAGTTACATTATTGTAAACAAGTATATCCCCGTTTTGAGGGTTCAGTAAAACAATGTCATTTAAGTCTGTCAGACCTAAACCCTCTACTGTATTTTTAATGTTTGTGAAGTTAGCGTCAAGTTCTGTGTAAGAAAGCGCTCTTCCTAAATTTTTTCTAAGATAAATTGTTACTGTTGCCATTTATATATGTTAGTTTAAACTACTAACATATAAATAGTATCAAATACTAATAAGGCAACAGTAACGTGTTATTTTTTTTTTATCTTTTTTTTAATCGGTTATCTTAACCGTTGTTTTATCTAGTTTTTTATCATAGATAACATTTATCTTACCAGATTTTGGCATTTGTTTACGCAACATTTCATCTGAAATTGGGCCCTCAACATATTTTTGTATGGTTCTTTGGATCTCTCTAGCCCCATAAAGTTTATTAAAACCTTTTTCTAGTATAAAATCCTTCGTTTTTTTGTCAACCTTAAAGGTAAACCCGATTTGTTTTAAATGATTTTCAAATTCACCCAACTGTAAATCTATTATTTTTGTGATATCACTTTCATTGAGATAATTAAAATAAACAATTTCATCCAAACGATTAATAAACTCTGGTTTAAAGGTTTTCTTTAGGTTTTTTTCTATAATACTTTTTGAATTACTAATAGCATCAGCTTCGGAATCATTAAAACCGATCTTAGTACCGAAATCTTGGACCTCTTTTAAACCAATATTAGATGTCATAATAATAACAGTGTTTTTAAAATTAATTTTTCTACCGTTAGAATCTGTTAAAAACCCTTCATCTAATAATTGTAACATAACATTGAAAATATCTGGGTGTGCTTTTTCAATTTCATCAAATAGGATTAAGGAATACGGTTTATTTTTAATTTTTTCCGTTAACTGTCCACCTTCGTTGTAACCGACATACCCTGGGGGCGCCCCAATTAATTTACTGATATTAAATTTTTCAGAATATTCGGACATATCAATACGTATCATAGAATCTATTGAACCAAAAACCTTTTCAGATAATGATTTAGCTAGCTCTGTTTTACCAACCCCAGTTGGTCCGATAAATAAGAATGAACCAATTGGCTTGGATTGCTTTCTAATACCAGTTCTATTTCTTTTAATAGAAGATACAACTTTATCGATAGCTTCTGATTGACCAATAACACAATCAGCTAGATCATCACCCATAGATAGTAATTTTTCGACCTCATTTTCAGAGACTTTACTAATTGGTATACCCGTCATCATTGACACAACCTCTGAAATCATATCAGCATCAACAACATTACGTTTATCATTAATCATTAATTTCCAATTCGCAGTTTCTTTATCTAACTCAACCAAAATCTTTTTCTCCTGATCACGTAGACTAGCCGCTTGCTCGAAATTCTGTGTTTTAACAACAACTTGTTTTTGCTCTTTTATATCTTTTAGTTTTATCTCAAGATCTTTAATTTTTTGAGGGGCTTTAATAGCAACCTGTGTCCTTGAACCAGCTTCGTCCATAATATCAATCGCTTTATCTGGAAACTCTCTATTAGTGATATATCTATCAGCCAAATAAATTATTTCATCAACCGCTTCTTCTGTATACGTAACTTTATGGAAATCCTCATATTTTTCTTTTATATTCATTAAGATTTCTTTTGTTTCATTTAATTGTGGTGGGTTTACCATAACTTTTTGAAACCTACGATCTAAGGCCCCATCTTTTTCAATATGTTCACGATACTCATCTAAAGTTGTTGCACCAATACATTGAAGTTCACCACGAGCTAAAGCTGGTTTAAACACATTTGCGGCATCCAAAGACCCAGAAGAATTACCAGCACCAACAATTGTATGTAACTCATCAATGAATAATATCACATTAGGGTTATCTTTAGCCTCATCCACGATAGCTTTAATTCTTTCCTCAAATTGACCACGGTATTTTGTACCAGCAACAAGAGATGTCATATCCAATGTAATAACACGTTTATTGAGTAAAGGTCTTGGGCACTCACCTGTTGCTATTTTTATAGCCAAACCCTCAGCAATAGCTGTTTTACCAACACCTGGATCACCAATAAGAATCGGGTTGTTTTTCTTTCTACGTGTTAAAATTTGACAAACACGTTCAACCTCTTCTGCCCTACCAATAACTGGGTCTAATTTACCTTCTAATGATAGCGCTGTTAAATCACGACCAAAACTATCCAACATAGGTGTTTTTGTTTTATTATTCTTACCAGGGTCAACAGGTACATATTTACTACGTTCCTTAGGGATTTCATCATCATTTGAAAACGAACTGGCTTGTGGGGTTGACAATTGTTTAATTTTTTTCGCCACAAAAGTTTTAGTTAGACCATATTCTTTAAATAATTTGGTTATGGCATTATCTTTCTCCATAAAAATTGAGAAAAATAACTCAACAGTTATGTACTCAGTTTGTTTTTTTCTTAATATACACTCTTTAATTAGATCTTGTAAATCCGATTCAAACGGTAATATCGTACTATTATCATCCTTAGATTTATCAGATAACCTCTTGTTCATGTTATTTAAATCCTCAACCATAACATCAAAATCGAGGACCTTATTTTTAACAACCTCATAAATCATATTTTCGGTTGTTAATATACCGAAAACAACATGCTGTAACCTGAGCATCGAGTCATTATATTTTAATGCGATCCCCTGGCCTTTTGTAAAGGCGCTCCTTAACTCGTTTGACATTCTTTCTTTCATGTGTATCTATATTTTATGCAAAGATAGGAATAATATTGACATAAGCAAATTTTTTCCTTATTATTGTTATAAATAAATATTTATGGAAAAGACAACAATCTATTTTAATGACGGTAAATTCATAGAATATTCCGAAAAAGAGGGTATGAATAACATATCCATGATTAGTGGTAATCATTTAATAATAACAACAAAATCCACACAAGATACTGAAAACGGGAAAGTTATAGTTCATAACACCATAGTTCATGACTTAGCTACGGTTAAGAATTTTGTAAAAATAACACCAACAAGAAATGTTAATATTGAACAAAATGTCAGTAGCAAGTAAAAAATATTTGGGTGAGAATGTTGTAGTTTCTTACGAAAGTTCAAATATAAAAGAGGGTAAGTATAATACTAATACAAAAAAACTACAAGTAACTTTTAATAATGGTATGGTATATGAGTACGATGATGTGCCACATGAAACCTTTGCTGCCATGAATTTAGCCGAAAGCCAGGGTAAATACTTCAACGCCAATATAGCCAAAGCCTATACATACAGAAAACTTTAATATATGTACGTTGATATACGACACGAATCTAGGGCTAATATAACTTTTCATAACACAGCAAAGATATCCATACGTGGAACCCAAAATTATTTAGTTAAATGGTTCCATAATGATGAATTTTTTGGTGAAATGTTTCTGAATAGCGGTACATGGGGTGCCTATCCGATGAATGAAATCGGTAATTGGAGAATTGAATTTTGGCAAGAAAATAAATTAATCTACACATATAGCAATATATTAGATAAAAGTGATATTCTTATTATTTTTGATAAAAATCATGATTCTTTTGGTGATTTCGTTAAAAAAATAAAAGAATATTCCGATGAAATAGCAAATAAATTTAATTGTAATGTTTATGTATTTTTTAAAAACTCAGAGCTTTGTGATTTTAGCGAACATAAAGCAATACCTTTACGATTAAATGACCATATAACCAACTTTAAAATTATTTATAACAAAACATTATAATGGATAACCTAATTAAAATTTACGAAAACGCTATATCTAAAGAAGTTTGTGATCTTATTATAAATGAATTTGAAACATCTGGAAGCCAAACTGAAGGTATTAGCGGTGCTGGTGTTAATAAACTTGTTAAATCATCAACTGATTTGATGATTCACTTAAATTTAGATAACCCAAATTGGTTGTATATCTATGATTACTTAAGAGAAAATCTATTGGGTAACCTTGTTGAATATATTGAACAAAACACTTTTATGACAATTACAGGTGGATTCGCATCAAAAGCATCTGCCGTAAGAACGGCCCAATCTTGTTATATGGCTGGTAATAACGGTCAACCACATATGCAAATGCAAAGATACATCGATGATCAAGGTTATTACGCTTGGCACCACGAAAATGAGGGTGGTATAACCAGTAAAAGAGAACTATTCTTTATTTACTACCTAAATGATGTTGACAACGGTGGTGAGACGGAATTCAAGTTTAACTCACAAAAAGTAAAACCAGAAGCGGGTAAATTAGTTATAGCCCCAGCTTTATGGACACATAAACATCGTGGTAACCCCCCACAAAATGGTCAATACAAATATATCATCACTGGTTGGATAGAAAAAAAAGATGACCATTATATTTCTGAAGAATTTGAAGAAGATTATTTGATTTAACGTCCTTTTATCAATACAAAGATATTTATTAGATATGGACAATATTATTAGCAGTTTTAACGTTAGGGCCAGTCTTTATTCCGATATTTGGGATAACGCCTCTTCTGATGATTTTAAAACAATTAAATTACATAAAGATGTTAGGGAACACCTTATCGCTATAGCAAAAGATTTCATAGAAAGTCTTGGTATTGATACATTTGTTATTGAGGATATTTTATTTGTCGGTAGTTTGGCAAACTATAATTGGTCTGAATATTCTGATGTTGATTTACACATTGTTATTGATAAAGAAAAGGTTAATGACGATTTAGACTTAGTTGATGAATTTTTTACCGCTAAAAAAGAAGTTTATAACCTTAAACATAATATAAAGGTTAAGGGTTTTGATGTTGAATTATATGTGCAAGACATTAAAGAAGAGTTAGACGCTTCTGATGGTATATATAGTATTCTTTACAATAAATGGAGAAAACAACCTAGTAAAGATAAAGCACCTATAAATAAAAAAGATATCATTAAGAAAGTTAAAGATTTCACGAAAAAACTAGACGATATCCAAAAAGAAGAGGAACCAGATGCTAAATTACTTAAATTAAAAAAGCTTAAAGAGAAGATAAGAGCTTATAGAAAAAGTGGTTTAAATGCAACGGGTGAATATAGTACAGAGAATCTTGTTTTCAAATATTTAAGAAGATCTGGCTATATGGATAAATTAGCTGATTTAGGTATTGATGTTAAAGATGAGTTTTTATCATTAGAAAACGAACAATATTGATTTTTTTATAAAAATCCGTATATTTATAAGAATAATAACTATTATTAAAAAACAAGAATATGAGACCAATAGGTTCAGAAAAAATACAAGATGTAGACCAAAAACTAGCTAGAATCCTTGAGATCGCTGGTGTCACTAAAGAATCAATCAATGAGAATAAACCATTAATTGGGCATTTAGGTAATGTTTTACATGAAGCAGTTGCTGCTGATGGTACCGAATACGGTATCGTACAAGAAGAAAAATATGTTTATGTTAAAGTAAAAACTGAAAATGGTTATGAATACCTTTCAGGTGTACAAAATATTCATGAACATTCTTATAGATCTTACGCTGAAGCTCTTAAACACTTAAACATGATGTTCAAACAAATCAACGAATCTGTTGGTCATAAAGAAAACATCGATGTTTTAAAAAAAAAAGTCTAACTGAGCGTTACATTCTTAAATTAAAAGGAGCTGGTTCTGATAATACAGAGCCAGCTTCTTCTGTTAATACAGGTGTTGATACAGGTGAAGCGGCACCAACTGAAGAACCTCTTGATTTAGCAACAGATTTTTCAGCTGAAACACCAACAGACATGGGACCTGAAGAGGTACCAACACCAGAAGCTCCCGCACCAGAAGAAGGGGAAAACCCAGATGAACCTATTTTAAAAAGTGTTCAGAAATTAACTGGTAAATTAACCCAAAAAATGAGAGATGGTGGACAAGAATTAGAATCTAAAGATTATAAATACGTTGTAAACTCAATCCTATCAGCAATTGATATGACAAAAGTTAGTGAAGAAGATATGGCCGATATGCTAAGTAAACTCCAGAATAAAGATTCAGAGGATACTACGGATTCTGAAACAACACCAGAGGAGCCAGTTCAGGAACAACCAGGTGACTACCTAAAACGAATACAAAAATCCGTAATGGATGAATTTTTAAAAAGATAATAAAATCCCCGAAAGGGGATTTGTTTTTTTAAATAGTTTTTATTATTTTTGTATAAATAAATAAAAATGATAATAGGAGTTCTAGGAAAAAAACGTTCAGGTAAAGACACAACAGGTGATTACCTCGTTTCAGGCAAAAATTTTGTGAAATATAGTTTCGCTAACCCGATTAAACGTGGGGTCATGGAATTATTTGGTTTTACAGAAGATCAAGTTTTTGGTGATGCTAAAGATGAAATTGACCCAACTTGGGGGATCACACCAAGATTAGTACTACAGATAATGGGTACTGAGGTTTTCCAATACGATATGCCAAAATACATACCCGAACTACAAGTATTTGGTAGAAGTTTCTGGGTTAAGCGTTTTGAACAATGGTATAACCAAAATAAGGATTTAGATGTCGTTATTTGTGATGTGAGGTTTCAACACGAAGTTGATGCGATATTAAAGATGGGTGGTACGATATTATCGGTACAAAGACCAAATCTAAGTACTGGTGATGAACACGCATCTGAAAAAGAAATGGATTCTATTGTTGGTATCACAACTGAAATAATAAACGATCGTACTTTACATGATTTGTACGATAAGATAGATAATTTGGTGAATGATTTACGAAAACCCCTTAGCTGAGATATTATCGGTACATAAATTTAAAGTTGATAGAGCTACAGCTGAAATGTTATGCTACACCTTTAACAGGGAAATAAAGTGTGATAGGAAAATTAATATTGAGTTGTTTAGAAGGTTTGCTAAATACAACCCTTTATACGTTTTTAGTTGGGGTGGTGTTTTAAATTATGGGGTAAAAGACCAGCCAATACAATTACAGGGTGTTGAGATAGTTGTACCAGAAGGTGGTGAAGAAAAATTTATGGAAGATAACTCAAACTTTATATTCTATGGTGGGTCAAATTCAGGTCTTCAGTGGTTAGACGAAGAAGATGGTGTTGATGGTGTTGATGGTGTTGATGGTGTTTACGGTACCTGTAGGATTAACTTTTAGTTATCTTTAATCTAAGATTACCAGTACCTTTTATAACCCTATGCCAGTCATGTCTTGCTATTTTTAGTGAGACATTTTCTTTTAGTGGTATCGGTAATTGATCATCGTATTGAAAAAACCAATCGGTTTCATTCAAAACCTCAATAACCCTATCCTCATTATCCCTATGCCATTTAAGTTCAATGGGGTCAATATCCTCACCAAACTCTCTTATAACACAATTATCGCATATCGCAATATCCGAATATGGTTTACCAGTATCCACCAAATTTAGATTTTAAACCAAGTAAACTAGCGTATCTAGGTAATCTACATGACCAGTAAGATGCTTTAGTTCTATCTTTTTTATTAGCACAATCATGTCTAGCTGCAAACGCTTTACGTGCTGCTGGGTTGTTTAGTTTAACCGATAAACCAGTTGTATCCCCAAAAGAAACTTTCTTAACACCACCACCTGGTTTTCTAACATAAACATAGAATTTTTTAGAACCACCTCTTTTAGGTTTTCCGAGCTCTACGTCCTTACCTTCGTACTTTGCCTCAGCTAGTAGCTCTTCTTCCGTCATATCGACTGTAAATGGCAAATCTAAAGCTACCATAGCACCTTCATATAGATCAAATTTACCTAAATCAGTATTTTCAAACAATTTTACGCTTAATTCAGAAATTTTTAAAGCACCACTCTCCCATAACTCTCTAGTTTCTTTAATGATCATAGCGTGTTTTGGACTACCTGGTCTATATATGTTTTCTAATAAAGAAATATTGTTATTCAAATGATATTGAAGTGCCTCAGAAATTTGGGATCTTGTTAACCACTTATCAATATTCTCCGTTAACCTCTTTTCAATTTTTAATTCAAAACATTCTTCACAAATAACATTTGATTCAGATAACATCGGGGTAAATTCATTGTTTTCATACATGTCCTGAATAACTTCAAACACAAAAGATAAATCTTTATACCCTGGCTTAACGGATACCTGATAACAATCATCAGATTTTTCCATCATAGGTTTGCCGAAATCCTCTAGTTTTTTTGATATATAGAAACTAGGGTTATCACATTCTTCGTGTATACTAAATAATTCATCAATAACCTCAAGTGTTAATCCCTCGTTAGAAGAGTCAACCGCTTTATCCCAACCCTTTTTATTTGGATAATCCTCATCACCTGGCTTAGCTGGTTTATAGTTTTTACCCAATCTTTTTTTCTTTTTTCTAATATTATCCCACAAACCATTTTCCTGTAGGGTTTCTGTTATATCCTTTTTAGTAACAATCATATTATTTGTTTAGTAATAAATATCATTAAACCTAGTGAAAATTTTGTATTTAGTAAACTAATTTTATATATTTGCAATATGAAGTACATGAAAGAGCATCAATATGTTTTGATAGATTCGGAGAACAACGAACTAGTACTGGTTGGGATTGATTTACTATTAACTCGTTTAAAGATCGATTCACCCGAATATTTTGTCGGGCCAGAAACTAAAAACCCCAACAGTATTCAGAGAATTAAAAACGCTGTGAGTTTTATTAAAAGAAATGAGTATAGACAAGATTATTTTGAACCAGCACTTTTAAATGTTGAGTCGGGTAAGATTGGTGTGTTGGATGGGAGACATAGGATAGTTGCCGCAAAAAAAATGGGGTACACTCATTTATATATTGAGGTACCCCGAGATTTAAAAAAATTATTTATTGGTTTAATTTAAACCGATTAATTTACCAGCTTCAGCTTTTAATTTATCACTCCAAATTTGCTCCATTGATTGCTGTGTAACTAAAAGAAATTTATATTCACCATCTTCCCATACATTAGGGTCGTTAGTGATACTAATCTCTTTATTTCTTTTTGCCATGTCATTTAAATAACTTTCTAACCCATCTAAAAGATCGTCATCAGAAATAGTATCTTTCCAATCAGCAGCATTTACCGAATAACGCCCATCTTCATCGGCTTCCTCTTCTTGTGGTATATTTAGATAATCAGATAATTCTTCATAGATGTCAGTATCATTCTTGTAATCATCCCACATATCAGTATTTGTATATATGAGTTGGTTATTTTCTTTGTTCTTTAAAAGAAATTCACTTCTTTCATAAACAACACTAACATAATTACCGCTAACGGTTTCACCCATTTTCATACCCTCTTCGTAATCTTGATTCCAAGGGGCACTTGGTGTGTCAGAACCCATCGGGTAATTATAATTATCCATTTCGTCAATAGCTTTATTACCGAGCTCGTTAAATATTCTTTTTAACTGGTCTTCAGTTATTTTGTATTTAGTTTTCTTTTTTTCACCCTCACCACTAAGTTGTAGACCAGGTGCTGGTTTATCAGCGACATTAACATCTTTCTTTTTACCTAAGATAGTTGCCACTTGATTCTCAGTCATTTTATAAATTTTCTTACCCATAATATTCTTTTATATAAATAAATATAAGATTATTGTGTTAAATTCTTAAAATCATAAATATTATTTGGTATCGATTTTAAATGTTCAAAACCATAGAAAGCGCTCATTGTCGATTGTTCTCTTATGACATAATTTTCGATTAGAGATTTTGAATGGAAACTATTGATAACATAATTGGTACCAAAACCACATAAGATAAAATCCTTATCACTTAACTTACACACAAATATCGCTTTTTTATGTATTGGGTGATAAAAAATTGGAAACTCATTATAACTAAAAACTATAACATCGAACCACTTACCAACTAATTCCCTAAATTGATCAATCGGATCTGTATTAATTCTCTTATAATCCATAATCGGATAACCGATTCTATTTGATATCGCAGTTATGACACAAACATTTAGGAACATATCCTTGTATTTTTGATTATTTTGAGTTAGTTTTGTTGTATTCTGTTCCTTTTTAACAACAGCCCTAATATAAGATACACAATTATGTATATCTTTCTCATTTAAACGAATAACAGCAAATTTTTTTCTATGCTTATCAAAAGCATCTTTAAATGTTAAAATTCCCATATGTAACAAAAGTAGATAAAAATTTGGTTCTAACCAAATAATTTATTAGTTTTGTGCTATGAAAAAAAGTTATACAAAAGAACAACTTAATTTTATTGAGTTCGATGGGCCAGAATCCATAATATTATCAGCAACTGCGGGTAGTGGTAAAACACACTCTACTGTTGGTAGGTTGAATCATTTATTAGCTAATGGTGTGGACCCCAATAGAATCATATTTTTTTCATTTACAAATGATGCTGTTAATGAACTAAGGCATCGTATTGATAATGAGGTTAAAATCACAACTATACATAGTTTTACAAGTAGTATATTAGGTAAATTGGGTAAATTCAAACCAATTGTCACTTTCTATGATTTTATTGGTTGGTATCGTGAAAAAAAGAAACCATCTTTTAAAGACCCGAGAAAAGTTAGGGAAGACTATTATAAAAATATCGAAAAATTTTATGAGGAAGGCGCTGCAATCTCGTCATCTTTTTCATCATATAAATTACAGTTTTATGATGGGGTTAAATCACCAAAACCTAACTTTTATGATTATTACGTGGCTTTTTTAAAGGAGACGAATAGTCGTGATTTTTCTGATATGTTAATTGATACCGAAAAGTTATCAAAAGATCCGAATCACCGTGATTTTTTCAATGGTATGTATGATTACGTTTTCATTGATGAGTACCAAGACACTTCTACATTACAAATGAAGATATTATCAGCTATAAACGCTAAACAATATTATCTAATTGGTGATAAAAACCAATCAATCTATGGTTTTTCTGGTGCTAACTGTTTAAAAATCGAGTCGTTACTAAAACAAAAAAAGACGGTTGTTGAATTAACCTTAACAAAGAATTTTAGGTCACATAAAAAAATAGTTGAGAACGCAAATAGATTTAGTTCATTACGTGCGATTCCAGAATCAGAACACGATGGTTATGTTGATGAAAAGTTTATTAGCAAAAAACGTATGTTCGAAATGATGTTGGATGGTAAACCATTAACTGTATTAGTGAGAACAAATAATGTTATTAAAGAAATTGAGAAACAAGCGCTAAAGAAAAAAATACCGATGAGATATTTTAATTTCATCACCAAAACAGATCTAGATAACATCAAAAAATCTAACATTACCGATGCCCTAAAAAAGAAATTAAACGATGTTCTACCATACTTTATGAGTAATTTAGAGTTTATCGAGTTTATTGAATCTAATTCCGATTCAGATGTATTCGTAACCTCAATACATAAAAGTAAGGGTAGAGAATTCCCTAGGTGTATTGTAATAAACTCAGCAGATCCTGAAATGATAATCAACCATGGTAGTATGACGCATGATTTATCTGAGTATTCATTTTTAACAGAGGATGGGGATATTGATGAGGAAAGTAGAAACATTCATTACGTTGCGGTAACTAGACCTAAAGAAGAACTATATTTCATGATATTTGATGAGATATAAAACAAAAAAGCCACTCATATGAGTGGCTTTTTATAGAGGGTGTTAAATTATTGACTTTACATTACCATATGTATTGGTTTGAGTATAATCACGATTTACTCATAATTAAATCTCTACCAGGTTAAAATCACTTCTAAAGCTACTTATTCACCTTTTACCTCTACGGTTTTTTTATCTACCCTGCCCTTTATAAGCTTTTTTGTAGTTTTTACTTCCTTTATGTTTACTAGCCTTACTTTTTTTGTGAACACCCTTTCTATTTTTTTTAGGGTTACTTTTGTAAAGCTTAACACCAGACGAACTTGATTTTTTTGGAGCTGCCATATTTGTAATGTATTAAAAAACGTTTATTATTATTAATATGAAATTAATTTTTTCATTCTATTTAAACTCTCATAGATAGCACCAGTTTCAAAATCATCATAATTTTTAACAGCGTGTATATCATCTTCAGCATCAGCCATAGCATCGATATCGTCATCACTAGGCTCATTTTCTGGTTTGTACGCATCTAACTCATCATCCCAATCAATTTCTTCTTCCATTGTGAATTCCATTTCAGAAATATTTTCCTGATTTTCTGGTTCAGTTGGGATCATGTTATCAATGTTAGCCGATTCTCTCTCATCATTACTCAAAGCATTCACCATACTTTTAGTTAATTGGGAATAAACTTCATCACCGAATCTTTCTAAGATACCATTTTCTTCTCTCATGTCAAATACTTGACCTGATGCCATAAAAGCCAAAACGTTTTCTAATTTGAAATTCCTAAAAGCTTTTTTAGATGCAGCCGTATTATCACCACCAAATTCTTTTAACGCTCTAATATACGCATTTGTGTCAACAACATTCATAAGATTATTGTTTTTCAAAACATTTATCTGAGCATCTGTTTTTTCAGCTGAACTCGCCTCATAAGCTTTGATACTTCTTCTAAAGGCGATATGTCTTACCGTCCCATCTTTTTTAACAAACGCAACGCTTGTTGTGATATTTCTTCTGTAATTATCTTTTACCTTATCTGGTAATGTTTCAAATGTTAACATAATATATTTCTTTTCAAATAAATATCTTGACAAACTTAAAAATTATGGTTATTATTAAAATAATATAAAAAAGAATTAGGATATGATAAGTTTTCACAATAGATCGGATAAAACAATGGAACCTATAAATAAAACCAGTATTTTCACATCCAGACTTGATGCCGCAAAATATTTTGCTCAATTAAAAAATTTAGACCTAAAGACTTTTATCAGACTATTTAAAGTAAATAAAGATATTAAAAATTAAATTGGTATGTTATTAAAGAATGGGTCTAATAATGAGGATGTTAAAAAGATACAGAGATTATTAGGATTAAAAGATGATGGTAATTTCGGTGATAAAACTGAGATCGCTGTTAAAAAATGGCAAAAAGAAAACGGGTTAAAAGATGATGGTATTGTTGGTGATACAACATGGGATAAAATGTTCCCTAAATTGGTTATCGTAAACAAAATAGATATCGATAATTCAGATCTAAATTTAAGTAAATTAAAGGGTGCTATACCTGATAATGTTTTAGCTCAAATACCTGAGACAGCAAAACGATACAATATAACAACAATTTTAAGACTAGCTCATTTCTTAGCACAATGTGCACATGAATCAGGTAATTTTAAGTGGGTTGTTGAATTCGCTTCAGGTAAAGCGTATGAAGGTAGAAAAGATCTTGGGAATACTGAACCAGGTGATGGTGTAAAATTTAAAGGTCGTGGGTATATCCAGTTAACTGGTAGGGCTAACTACACAAAATTTTCTGCTTTTTGTGGTGAGGATTGTGTAACAAACCCAGATCTTGTTGCAACAAAATACCCAATGATGTCAGCAGCATACTTTTTCAATAACGTTAAATTATGGCCAATATGTGATAAAGGGTCAGATGTTGCAACAATAACCGCTGTAACCAGAAAAGTCAATGGTGGTACAAATGGGTTAGATGATAGAATCAAATATTTTAATAAATTTTATAAACTTTTAAATAGCTAAAATATGGGAAGAACAAGATGGAATAGTGTTGAAGAGTTTGGTCAAGCTGTTTACAAAGCTGCATTAGCACATAAAAGTCTTAATAGTATTTGCGGTGATCATTGTAGTGGTAGTGTAAAAGGTAAGGTAAAATCTTCAAGTGCTGATGGTTTTTCACTTAATTTGGTATCAACTAATTTAAGTTCGGTATCGCAGTCATATTTAAATGATAATACTAAAATACAAAGAGTTAGTGCATCACCATACGCACCATCTTCGGTTGATTGTAGCGGAAACATTAGTGTGACCGAAGTAATTAAAAATGTTGATTGGAGTTATTCAAAATATGAAGTCCATACCCAGAATAGTACATCATTTGGTGTTAATGGTAGTGGTGAGTATGAAGGTGCAACACTAAGTGGTTCATATAACCAACAAAATAATAAGCAAACTGATAAAATTGATGAAAATTCTTCCTATAAGGAACAATCAATGACAATCACAATTGGTGCTAATACTGGTGTTGTTGATTTCTATGTTAACAATTACATTTGTAGCGATTCCGTTAATTTGGATGTTGATTATGATTTTGATACAATTACTGTAAAAGCTGTTTGCCAATATAAAGATAAAAATACTGGTGTTATATTTAATGGTGGCGTTCACGAACATTATCATGTAACTCTTAGGATTACTGATTTGGGTATTAACCCAAATATTACGATATCAACCCCACTGTTGTTTAATGTGAATTATAAGGATGAGTGGCCGAGTTGGGTTATTGAATAAAAAAAATATGTATACAAAAGAACAAATTAAAAACACCATGTTAGCCAAAGGCTATAGATGGTTTGATGACGCAGCCAATAAAGGATATGATGTTAATATCATTGGTGTGAGAAATAATGCTCCGTCTATTGCGGATAAGGTTACCAATGTATTTGATGACCATATAACCGTTACATTTAAAGATGAGAAGGGTATTGAACAATTTTATTGCTGGAATGCCACCACGGATCCTGGTAAAAAGGGTGTTATGGAGTTTCACAATAACAAAGGTGTTGCTAGATTGGTGCCAGGGCAATATAGAGGCATTTGGTCAATTGATAAACACCAAGGCAAATACGATGCTTTATGTCAGAGAAACGGTAATGTAAGTGTATATAGAGATGCGAATAGAGATTTAATGTTTAGTGAATCAGTTACCGATACGGGTATGTTTGGGATTAATATGCATAAAGCTGGTCAGGACTCAACCTGGGTTGAAAACTGGAGCGAAGGTTGTCAAGTGTTTAAGAGAGTGAAAGATTTTGATGAGTTCATGATGATATGTAAAAAAGCTTTAAAAATACATGGAAATAAGTTTAGTTACACTCTATTAGAGTCCACTGATATAGTATAATAATTTTAATAAAAATTAATTAAAATGAATTTTGTAAAAATTTTAAACGGTAAAGCGGTTTCAACCGATGAGATAAATAATGAAACCCAATCAGTTCCAGATGGAACATACATCGCAGCAACTTTAGTTGATGGTGAGATAAGATTTTATGGTACGATTGAGGAAGATGGTTTAATAGATATTGCGAATACCGTATCAACAAATTATTCTGGGACAATAGCGGAAGCTAAAAGCGTCATAAAATCAATTGGATGTTTATTCTTAAACGGTATTGAGGTTTCTTTATAAAGTATGAGCTTCAATAAACGCTATGTCGATCATAAAAAAATATTAATCTATAAGAATAGATTAAATGATTTGTTTAGTGATAAAATAGATGCGTTCTTTTTTAGAGATGAGTTTTCTAAAAAAATATTTGATATGTTTAACAATAAAGAATTTGATTTAATTGATAAAAAAATATCTGATTTCGAATCAAATTACGAATAATTTATTTTTTTTAGGTAAAATAAAGATATTTATTTTAAATTTAAGATATGAATAAACCAGCTTTAGTTTACTTAAAAGATTTACAGAAAAATTTAAATGATTTAATCGAAGAACATGAGAATAAATTAGAATATATAGAACCAGAAAGTTTTAAGGATGATATTAATGAAAATATTTTAGGTAAAATATCTGATGTTTTATATGAAATAGAAACCATAATTTCTGATCTAAATGATGGTTATTATTCGGATAAAGATTTAAATAATGATGATGATTTAGATGAATTTTGATAAAAAATAAAATTTTTTAAAAAAAAAACTTGCTTATTTAAAATAACTTTATTAATATTGTACCATATTTATAAAAGATATGAAAAACTAGATTAACAAATTAATCATCGTAACCAGAAAGGACTTAGCACCAGGTTACCAAATTGCTCAAGCGGGTCACGCTTTAGCTCAATTCATGCTTGACTATCCTGATCAAGCTAATCAATGGAACAATAACTATCTTATCTGTTTGTCCGTTGAAAATGAAAATCAATTAAAAACTTTATTGGAAAAGATCTGTATGCATGACATACCCGTATCTTATTTTCTCGAACCAGATCTTGGTAACGAGATGACAGCTATTGCTTTTCAAGGAAGTGAAAAGGCGAGTAAATTAACCTCGTCTATACCATTAGCATTAAAATCTTATAATAAACAATAAATCAACAATTATGAAGTAGATTACAGAAAAACCAGAAGAGATCGTGTTTCACTTTAATAAGAAACATCTCGAAATCCCAACAATCCCAATGTGGGTTGTGAAGTGTCGTGGCGACACCTATTATGTTAACCATATTGATGTATCCCCTGGTGTGGGGTTCTCAACAAAGGAAACTCCTAATAACCCTCATACTAAAGGGAGTATAAAATTCAAGGCCAACTTGATGATTGAGGAACAAAATAACATAATTAACGCTAAAATTTATTAAAAATGAAAAACACAAAACACAACCCAACAATGATGATTAAATCAGCTTTCTCAAATAAACTTCACAAAATATTAGGTGAATGTATCGAACATAAACGCTATTCAAGAGAATGGTATGCTTGTAAAAGAGAAAAAACAAAATTAACTGATGAGGATAAAATTAAACTTTTTGATGAGATTAAAACCATCTATGAAGAAACTTCTCAAGAACTAATAAATTATTTTCAGGATAGAAATCTTAAGAAAAGAGTTGAAAAACAAAGAGTTGAGAGAGGTTATCAACCAAAAAAGAAGACAAAAAAAGAGGATTATGAAAAAAATCTTCAAGAAAATTTGGATAGTAAATAAATTTGTCTTAATTTTGTAGTCCAGTTGAGTTAAAGACTCAATGGATGTTGTGTGACGAAATTGGTATACGTGCTGGTCAGTACCCAAAAGAGTGTAGAATGGGGGAAACTGGCGGACATACTACGGACACGAGTAGTAGGAGATTAGGTCTTTAAATCCATGTGGGTTCGAATCCCACCACAACAACAAAATGGCTCTGTGGTGTAGCGGTAACATTACAGTCTCTAAAACTGATAGTCACGGGTTCGAACCCCGTCAGGGCCACTAAAAAAATAAAAAATAAAAAATTTTTTGAAAAAACTTGTTTTTTTCAGGAACTTTGCTTACTTTTGTACTATATATTAAAATAACAAAAAAATGAAAAATATGAACCTACATATCGTGGCGATTAAACCGATGGCAATTTGCCAGTGGTATCCTCGTACCCTATCAGGTTCAGACCAAGTATTTTCATAATGTTATAGAGATAAAACTAAAACTAGAAAACACAAAGCCCTGGACCTACAAGTTCAGGGCTTTTTTTTTGCAGTTCTTTGACGTATTGGTAATTTTAAAAATAGTGTAGTTGGCCAATTGGTAGGCCGCCTCATTTGGGATGAGGACATAGTGCAGGTTCGAGTCCTGTCTACGCTACTATTTCAGGATATGGGGGAGTCAGGCCGTCCCCGCCTGCCTTGGACGCAGGAGAATCGCTGGTTCGAATCCAGCTATCCTGACACAATGTCTTCGTAGCTCAGTTGGTTAGAGCACCTCACTTTTAATGAGGGGGCCATGAGTTCGAATCTCATCGGGGACACAAATGTATAAGTTGATCGTGGTGGTCGGTTGGTCTGCAACACCAACGGTGTTGGTTCGATTCCAACCTTATACTCAAACACACACGGATATGGTGTAACGGTAGCATAAGTGACTCCAAATCTCTTGGTCAGGGTTCGAATCCTTGTATCCGTGCTAAAATGCCCTTGTAGGCGAATGGTATAGCCGCCTGACTTAGAATCAGGAGCGAAAGCATTGCAGGTTCGAGTCCTGCCAGGGGTACCAAAGTGTTGGCTTCAAGTCCCAGTAGGGAAGTACACTTAAATAAAACACGCAACGGGGAAAGTGTCGACTTAAGAAACGGCAAGTACCTACGAAGGGACACATGCACCTTTAGCTCAGTTGGTAGAGCGCTGCCCTTACATGGCAGATGTCATAGGTTCGAGCCCTATAGGGTGTACAAAGGTTGATCGGGGAATGATCACATCAATAGTTCGAGAGTGAATACTGACTGGTGTGATCGGAGTTTGCAGGTATTCACCCAAGTAATGCCGATCGTAAAAGAGGATGTCCACTGAACCATCTTCCTCTTCCCTAATTCGCCAGTATCGCATAGCGGCAATTGCGGCTGACTGTAAATCAGCTCCCTTACGGGTTCGGTGGTTCGAGTCCACCTACTGGCACAAAATTAAACGGGGCTATAGCTCAATTGGCTGAGCGCTTCCCTTGCAAGGAAGAGGATGTGGGTTCGAGTCCCATTAGCTCCACTATATTGTCCCTTGGTGTAATGGCAGCACATCTGGTTTTGAGCCAGAGAATTCAGGTTCGAGCCCTGAAGGGACAACAAATACCTCGCCAGATTGGCGAGAAAATGGCGAGATAGCTCAGAGGAAGAGCGTTCGGCTCATATCCGAAAGGTCGGGATCTCGGAATTCCCTCTCGCTACTCCTGTTCAATATTAATTGATGTTCAGTGACACTGAACACCCCATTTTAATGAACATTATATGGTTTCTGTAGCTCAATCGGGAGAGCACTTGATTGTGAGTCAAGAGGTAGTGGGATCGAAACCCACCAGTCACCCAAAATAGGTTACCCCGCTTGTTCCGTCAGGGGTTATAAAATAAACATCGGTTAACGGAACCCATGATGGAGACCTTGCCAAGAAAGTATGTTAAAGATGTTGTAACAATGACCTATTATTCACCTTCATAGCTCAATGGATTAGAGCGTTTCGCTACGAACGAAAAGGTTGGGAGTTCGAGTCTCTCTGAAGGTACAATAAACCTGTTTTTGCTACGATAAACGAACCACGTTTATTGTGCAAAATCTAATTTATCGTCTTATAGCTCAGTTGGTTAGAGCGTTTTCCTGATACGAAAAAGGTCCCTGGTTCGAGTCCAGGTAAGACGACAATAAAATTACCAATACTAATTTAAGATAAAATCCTTTATTTACCCGACTTTTTACCTATTATTAAGATACTTATCTATAAAGAAAATATATGAAAATAGGTATCACAATACAGCTAATTAAAAAAAGATCATTATTTGTTAATGGCATCGGATTAAATTGTTTAATGTTTTACGATGTTGTTAACAAAATAGATTTCGTTGATGAGATTTATTTAGTAAACACTAACAAAGAAAAGTTAACTGAAGAGGAAATTGCTGAATTAGATTGGTTAAAAGATTACAATGTTATTAATTGGGATAGCCAAACAAGAGATAATATTAATTTTCTAATCACGTTAGGTTCAGTACCTCACGACACCGACCTTAAATGGTTTAAAGAGAAAGAGGGTAATAAGATTGTTTGTTATAAAGGTGGTAATAGTTTTATCATACACATGGAAGAGTTATTATTTAACGGTAAAATCGGTGATGATAACACAACAAAAAACGGTATATTAAAAACAAGGGAATTTGATGAAATTTGGATGGTACCTCAACAAGAATACCATAACAAACAATATCTAGAAATACAACATAAATGCAAAGTTAGATCAGTCCCATTCGTATGGTCCCCAAAATTTATAGAAAAAGATGCTAAAGTTTACGAGGGTACTAATAAAACACCATGGTTTGATGAGAAAGTTTTTGATAAATATGTTGTTGCCTGTGTTGAACCAAATACGAGTGTCTTAAAAAATATGTTACCGATTCTATATTCATATGAACACGCTTATAGACTAAAACCAGATTTATTTCAAAAATTCCACGTCACAAACGCTATGCAACACCTAAAAAACTCTACCCTATTAGATTTTGCGGGTTCTTTAGATATACACAAAGAAAAAAAATTAGCTTTTGACGCTAGGTGGCCAATAACAGCTTTATTAGCTGGTGATCACCATATGATAGTTTCCCATCAATGGGGTAACCCTTTAAATTACGCTTATTTAGATACAGTGTATTTCGGATTCCCTTTAATCCATAACGCTCATTTGTGCCAAGACATAGGTTATTATTATGAAGGGTTTGAGGTTAAAGATGGTGGTGAACTAATCGTTAAAGCCGCTGAAGAGAGAAAAAATGACACCGATTATACAAAAAGACATCACGAGATATTAAAAAGATATACAACGGATAATCAAGAAATGATTAATCAATACGCTCTTTTAATCAAAAACATATATGAAAAAAATCATATTGATGGAACTTCTTATGATTGGAAATCAAATTTATTAAAATGAGAATCAGTTATATAATGCAATCATATCTGGGTGAATACCCTGGATCTAGATCAGACTCACCTAAAAAATTTATTAGAGCTGTACAATCTTTCTTGGATCAAACCCACAAAGACTCTGAACTTATTATAGCATCCGATGGTTGTGAAAAGACTCATCAGTTGTACTATGAACTTTACAAAAATGAACCCAGAATTAAATACGTTTACATTGATAAAGATACGCCAAACATGTACGAGGGTGAGATTAAATATTATAGAGGGTTACCCAGACAGGTTGCTAGGTCTTTAGTCACTGGTGATATCACCACGTATATGGACTCAGATGACTTTCTTTTACCGAATGCGGCCGCAACTATTAATGAGGTTTGGTCTGAACAAAAAGATACCACTGGGTTTGCACTAATAGATCGCTGGTATGACAACGAGGTTATATTAACCATGGACAAAATGGATACCATTGTAACTGAACCCAATTTATATGAAATCAATGGGCTAGGGAGTAAATGGGTTTTAAGCAAAATGTCTCACCCAACCTTAATATTACAATCAACATGGGCTATTTCACATAGAAGTCATGCAACATCAATTTGGAAAGATATTGTTGGTGAAGGGTATTCAGAAGACACAGCGTTTTCAAGGGCTTTAATAAAAGAATTTGGGGCTCATAACGGGTTCTTGGTACAAACACCCTTCTATGTTAGGTGTCACTTCAGTAAATTATGGGATTATTAAATACATAGATCATGGAGAAAATTACATTTGTTCTGACAAGTTGTGGGAGATTAGATTTACTAGAAATAACACTAGATAGTTTTTTTAAATTTAACACATACCCAATAACTAGATATATTATTACAGAGGACTCGGCTAACCCTAAGGTTTTCGAAGAGTGTCTTAAATTAAATCGTGAAAAGTATGATAACAAACTAGAATTCGTATTTAACTATGAAAAACTAGGTCAATCTAGATCGATTGATAAAGCATACTCAATGGTAGAAACTGAGTATATATTTCACTGTGAAGAGGACTGGGAGTTCTATAGAGAAGGATTTATCGAGGATTCGATAAAAGTCCTGTTAACACAACCCAAAGTTTTACAATCTTGGATTAGACCTAAAAGTGATAAAATACTAAATAAAATAGAAAACAAGGTTTTTAATCTCCCGATGAATGTTTTTGTTAGAAGGGTTTTACCAGCTAGTTTTTTAACTGGTGATAAAAATGAGGATGGGAGTCCTATGGTTGTAAAAGATTATATGGGATTTAGCTGGAACCCAGGTGTTAAAAGACTTAAAGATTGGAAAGATTTACCAAATGGCTACGCTGGATTTGAAAGAGAGCACCTAGTTGATCATTATTATAGAGATAACGGTTTTATGGTCGTTAGCCTTTCTAAAAACGATGACGATGGTTACGTTAGACACATAGGTTGGAATAGGAGAACCGAGAACACGGTTTTTTAAATTAATCGGATAAATAATTTAATTAAAGACTTGGATAAACCTAAGTCTTTTTTTGTTTAATTATTACCAATAAAAAAAGGGTGGAATTTCTTCCACCCTTTTCAATTTAATATACCTTATAGATTATTTCAAATCTGATGGGTATTCAGCAACATAAGTAACCGCTTTGTTGATGTTCAATAATATACCAGCACCAGGACCAGTCATATAGATCATCGCAGCTTCACCTTCTTGCATAGTTAAATCGGTACCACCATAAGGGTTACCAACTAGACCATTAGGGAAACGAAGCGTAGCCGTACTTGTACCAGTGTTAGCACCAGCCAAATCTTTAACGATTACGGTTGTTATTGTACTACCCTGAGCAGCCGTAAAGTCAACAACAACAGCTGTTTCAGCTGGAGCGTTAACTATGATAATAGCTGGGGCAGTTGCCGCAACCATATTAGAAGCAGCTGTGTATGTAACAGCGTTAGCATCTCTAATAACAGCTGGGTTTGCAACCAAATACTCTAATGAATCAATAGACGCACTTTGCTCAGTGTTCAATGTGATAGCAGCAGAAGCTACGATTTCCAATGAATCGATTGAAGCATTTTGTTGTGTGTTCAACGTGATGATACCAGAAGCTACAGTTTCTAAAGAGTCAACTGAAGAAATAGCAGCAGAAGCAACTAACTCCAATGAGTCAACAGAAGCGTTGATACCAGTTACATCAGCATTTGTAGCGGCTATCTCAGCAGACAATGCGTTAGAGATAACAACCTCAACCGAGCTAGCTCTAGTAGCCTCAGCAGATACCGCTGTTTCCAATGAGTCGATAGACGCACTTTGTTGTGTGTTTAATGTAATCGCTGTAGAAGCAACAGTTTCCAATGAATCGATTGAAGAAATAGCAGCAGAAGCAACAGTTTCTAAAGAGTCAACAGAAGAAATAGCAGCAGAAGCAACAGTTTCCAATGAATCAACAGAAGAAATTGCGGCAGAAGCAACCAATTCCAATGAATCAACAGAAGCGTTAACCGCAGCAAAATTACCAGTACCCAATAACTCCAATGAGTCAACAGAAGCATTGATAGCGGTTACATCAGCATTTGTAGCGGCAATCTCAGCTGATAAAGCGTTAGAGATAACAACTTCAACTGAACCAGCTCTAGTAGCTTCAGCGGATACAGCTGTTTCTAAAGAGTCGATAGACGCACTTTGTTGTGTATTCAAAGTAATTGCTGTAGAAGCAACAGTTTCCAATGAATCGATTGAAGAAATAGCAGCAGAAGCAACAGTTTCCAATGAATCAACAGAAGAAATTGCAGCAGAAGCTACCAATTCTAATGAATCAACAGATGCATTGATACCAGTTACATCGGCATTTGTAGCAGCGATTTCAGCAGACAATGCGTTAGAGATAACAACTTCAACTGAACCAGCTCTAGTAGCTTCAGCAGATACTGCTGTTTCTAAAGAGTCGATTGAAGCACTTTGTTGTGTGTTCAACGTGATGATACCAGAAGCAACAGTTTCTAATGAATCAACAGAAGAAATTGCAGCAGAAGCTACCAATTCTAATGAATCAACAGAAGAAATAGCAGCAGAGGCAACAGTTTCTAAAGAGTCAACTGAAGAGATAGTAGCGGAAGCAACCAATTCTAATGAATCAACAGATGCGTTAACTGCTGCGAAATTACCAGTTCCTAACAATTCTAATGAATCAACAGAAGCGTTGATAGCAGTTACGTCAGCATTTGTAGCAGCGATTTCAGCAGACAATGCGTTAGAGATAACAACTTCAACTGAACCAGCTCTAGTAGCTTCAGCGGATACAGCTGTTTCCAATGAATCGATTGAAGCACTTTGTTGTGTGTTTAATGTAATTGCTGTAGAAGCAACAGTTTCCAATGAATCGATTGAAGAAATAGCAGCAGAAGCTACGATTTCTAATGAGTCAACAGATGCGTTAATACCAGTTACATCAGCATTAGTAGCAGCAATCTCAGCGGACAATGCGTTAGAGATAACTACTTCAACTGAACCAGCTCTAGTAGCTTCAGCAGATACTGCTGTTTCCAATGAATCGATAGACGCACTTTGTTGTGTATTCAAAGTAATTGCTGTAGAAGCTACAGTTTCTAAAGAGTCAACTGAAGAAATAGCAGCAGAAGCAACTAATTCCAATGAATCAACAGATGCGTTAACTGCTGCGAAATTACCAGTTCCTAACAACTCCAATGAGTCAACAGACGCATTGATTGCGGTAACGTCAGCATTTGTAGCAGCGATCTCAGCTGATAAAGCGTTAGAGATAACAACCTCAACCGAGCTAGCTCTAGTAGCTTCAGCAGATACTGCTGTTTCTAAAGAGTCAACAGAAGAAATAGCAGCAGAAGCTACAGTTTCCAATGAATCGATAGATGCACTTTGTTGCGTGTTTAATGTAATTGCTGTAGAAGCAACAGTTTCCAATGAGTCAACAGACGCATTGATTGCTGTAACATCAGCATTTGTAGCAGCAATCTCAGCAGACAATGCGTTAGAGATAACAACTTCAACTGAACCAGCTCTAGTAGCTTCAGCAGATACTGCTGTTTCTAAAGAGTCAACAGAAGAAATAGCGGCAGAAGCTACGATTTCCAATGAGTCAACAGATGCGTTAACCGCTGCGATATTACCAGAACCCAATAACTCCAATGAATCAACAGAAGCGTTTATACCAGCTACATCAGCGTTAGTTGATGAAATTTCAGCTGATAAAGCAACCTCTAAAGAGTTGATTGATGCGGTTTGTTCGGTATTTAATGTAATTGCTGTAGAAGCAACAGTTTCCAACGAATCAATCGAGTTGACCGCTAATGAAGCAACACTATCCAAATACTCAAAGTTACCGTCTAATTGCGTGAAACTTAAAGCTTGGTTAAGGTTTTTTCTTAAATTTAAATTTGCCATTTTGTTTTTTTTTGTTTTTAATTATTTTTAATTTTAATTTTAATCTTTATTAAAAGTGTTAGGTTTTGGGTATGTAGTTTGATTTAACGAGATCCTCAATAAAGGTTTTTCTTTGATCATCATCTAGGTTATACCACGTATATATTGATGATTTTTTAACCAACTCTAACTCACTGTTTAATTGTTTAACACGTTCTTTAATTAAATCCAGATGGTTATGACCAATTTCAAACCCCTCAATACCCAATTCTTTACATAATTTTAATAACTCAATTATGTCTGTTTCATCGAAAGCTTTCACAGCCCTATCAAAAATTTTGGATAACCTAAGCCTTTCCTCTTCCGATTCATCCAAATTTTTATCAGGGTGTGTCATAATAACAATCTTCCTGTATACCTTTTTAATATCCTCTGGTATTTTAATAGAATTATCGATTTCTTTTTCAGTTAACTCAGAATCACCATTATTTTCATTAATAGGTGTATTTCTTTTTAAGTTACATTCGCTTGCAAATGAATCAACTTGGGTTAAAAAATCAGATAAACACTCATCATTTATAGCGTCAATCATCATTAACTCATCCTCGGTTGCAGCTAATTTGCTTAGCAAACTTTTTATTTCTAAATCCTTTAATCCCATACATAACAGAAGGCCTTATATAAATACTCGGCACTTTTGTTAAATCTTAAAGTAAAGCCTTTTTTTTTAAAAATTTTTGATTTTTTTTAACCTATTTATAATAAAAGCTTTTATGAAAAAAATTACCTTAAACGAAGAACTTAATAGAATGCAAGAAATGATGGGTGTTTGGCACGTAAGTCCAAGTGGTAAACGTACAAATATGTCACCAGAAGATGATGACTATGAAATTAACTACGGTAAAAATGCTATCGAAGAAATTTCCCCTTCAGACATAGTTGGTTCAATGAGAGAAGAAGAAACTGATGAAAATATTGAAGTGCTAAATAAATTCAAAGATCAATATGGGGATAAAAATGGTGAAGAGGTTTATTACGCAACCGCTAATAAACAAGACAGAGACCCAGAAACATTTGAGAAAAATGAGGAATTCGACCCGAGTGATAGTGATGGTGATGGTCTTTCAGATTGTTGTGGAGCACCTATTGTTATGCATGACATTTGTTCCGAATGTGGTGAGCATTGTGAAGCTGAGGAAGAGGTTGACGAAGAATCCGCAATTGGTGGATGGGATCTTGCAATGGAAAGTATTGATGAGCTAGAGAAAGAGCTAGAGGAAGAAGAAGGTTCTTGGATGGCGATGAGAGCTGGCAAGGATGGTAAAGTTTTTGAAGGTAGGGGATTTCAGCAAGAGACTTACTTCGACACACAAGCTGGGGCGTTGGAATCAGCTGAGGAATACGCTGCTAGTAAAGGTTATACAGTTAATTGGGAAAGCATAACACCTTCACACGTGGCTTATGGACAAA
>Ga0222712_10000333_pt1 | contig 65549 bp, 71 predicted proteins | sample C33_657DmetaG_FD_165043 | JGI IMG/M metagenome (GOLD analysis project Ga0222712, IMG submission 165043) | Estuarine water microbial communities from San Francisco Bay, California, United States - C33_657D | ecosystem: Environmental > Aquatic > Marine > Unclassified | place: USA: California... | reverse complement strand
AATTCGCTACATACCCCGTCTTCAAAAAACAATGAACAAGAGATGTCGTCTACATAAAATAAATTAGGTTCTTCTTCATCTTCTTGTAATTTTCCCCAGTTGTTTTTAGCAAATAATTCGTCAACTTCTTTTTTGCTTAAACCTATAACGGCATTGCCTTTTAGGGTAAATTTTTCATCACTTATCGCAATGCTACTTAGTACATAAGCATGCTCTTGGTCGAAAGAAATAGAAAGACCATCTTCATCATAATGCCACGCCTCTGTGATATCATCATCGTCATCATCTAAAGCATATTTTTCAATTTCAGTTGGGTTGCCAATTTCTTTTTTTACCAGTTCTCTGGTCGATCCAAATTTTAAATTACCCAAACCTAAGCCAGGTATAACATCTGTAAAATTCATATTTGATATATTTTTTGTAAAGTTACATATATAATTGCATTTATAAGCGCTTTGATAATAAGGAAATGAATATTAGCTTTTTAATTCTATAATTGAAACCGCATTTGAATTAAACAATCAAACATTAAGTTTGATATCTTTGTAATCATTTTTTAAATTTTTCATGTTGATTCAGATTTTAATAGCCGGAGCTGGAAAGTCAGCAAATCATTTAATAGATTATTTTTTAAAAGAGTCTATTCAGCAAAACTGGTTTATAACTGTTGCTGATGGCGATACCAAAACCTTAACGGAGAAAGTAGGCAGTCACCCTAATGCTTTGGGTATTGTATTAGATATATCGTCAAGTAAAGATCGTCAAGCATTAGTAAAGCAGGCAGATATTGTAGTATCTCTTATGCCACCTCATTTGCATATATTGCTGGCAGAGGATTGTTTGCAGTTTGGCAAGCACTTGATTACTTCGTCCTATATTTCACCTGAATTAAAAGAACTTAATACAGCAGCTAAAGAAGCTGGATTAATGTTTATGTGTGAAATGGGCTTAGATCCAGGAATCGATCATATGTCGGCTAGTATGCTTATTCATGATATCAATAGAGTGGCTTCTGATATTGTTTCTTTTAAATCTTATTGCGGTGGTTTGATCGCGCCAGTTTCTGATAATAATCCTTGGCACTATAAATTTACCTGGAATCCTATCAATATCATTAATGCCGGAAAATCTGGTGCAACTTATTTAGAACATGGTAATGAAATCCATGTTCAATATGCTGATATTTTTAAAAATGCCGCTTCATTAAGCATTGATCAATTAGGCGAATTTGTCTATTACCCTAATAGAGATTCTTTAGATTATATTGATACCTACCAAGTTCAAGGTGTTGATACTTTTATGAGAGCTACCATCAGAAACAAAGAATTTTGTATAGGATGGCATGTGCTTATAAAATTAGGATTAACGGATAGCGCTATTGAATATCGAAGTAAAGGATTAAGTCATGCCTCATTAATAAAACTAATCACCCATTATACAGATACTAATATTTCAATTGTTGAATATGTAGCTCAATTATTGGGTATATCCTTAAATAGTGATCTAATGAAAATGCTTCACTATCTAGATTTATTTTCTGAAGTTGATTTTATTGAAATTGAAAAAACAACTGCGGCCGATTTTTTATTCAAAATTTTGCTTAAAAAGTGGGATATGAATGAAAATGATCAGGATATGGTCATCATGCAACATGATATTATTTATAAACACAAACATAAATTACATTCCATTTCCAGTACATTAGTATCTTATGGAGAAAATAAACACTTCTCTGCGATGTCTAAAACTGTGGGTATGCCTATGGCTATCTTAACAAAACTAATTTTGACAAAACAAATAAGCTCCTTACCTTCGGGTGTTTTAATTCCAACTATGCAGCAAATTTATAAACCTGTATTGAAGGAATTAGCTAAGCACCAAATTGTTTTTACTGAAAAAATTAATTAATGAAATTCTCCAGTCTATTTTCTTTATTACTGTTTTTAATGTTAACAGTTAATGTAAGTGTTGCAAAAACAAAAAAAGGGACTTTTTATTTTTCTTGGGGTTATAATACTGAATGGTATACCAAAAGTACCATCACTGTTGATCAATCTAAAGTGGGTACCTATTACCAATTACTCAATGTAAGTGGTCATGATAACAAAGGTTGGGATGATAAATTATTTACTAAGGAGCTTACCATTCCTCAGTACAATTGGCGCTTAGGCTATATTTTTAATGAAGAGAAAGGTTATGGTATAGAACTTAATTTTGATCATACTAAATACATTATACAAGATCCACAATTAATTCATGTCAGAGGCATCAGAAATGGTTTGCCGATAGATCAGCAAATTAATTTTACCGATACGGCAGGTTTTTTCTACTATCTTAACAATGGAGCTAATTTTCTATTGTTCAACTTTGTTAAACATTGGCATCTTAAAAAGAACAAGTCTGGTACTTTGCAGTTAGATGCCTTAGCTAAAGCAGGTATTGGTCCGCTTATACCTCATGTTGAAAACAAACTATTTGGAGAATCTAATGATCCTCATTTTCAATTGGGTGGATGGAATGTAGGTACTGAGGGTACCATTAAATTAATTTATTTGGACAGAGTATTTTTAGAATTTGCTACTAAATTAGATTACGCCCGTTACTCAGGATTAAAAATCAATCATGGGGGTGAAATTAAACAGGCTTTCGGAAGTATCCAATTTATTGGAAGCCTTGGTTTCCATATTCCAAAATTCAAAAAGTAAAAGGGCTTAAATATATCGTTTAAGATCTCTGTCTAAGTCTCTATTCTTGATTGTTTCTCTTTTATCGTGAAGTTTTTTACCTCTTCCTAAGCCAATTTCTATTTTTGCAAATCCTTTTTCATTTACAAAAATAGCTAAAGGAACAATTGTTAATCCCTTCTCTTTAATTTTTGCAAACCACTTTTTAAGCTCTTTTTTATTTAGCAATAACTTGCGCTCTCTCGTAGGATTGTGCTGAGCATATCCGGCATGTTTATATTCTGAAATATATAAGTTCTTTACGAACAGTTCGCCATCATTAAATAAGCAGTAACTATCATTAAAACTCACTCTACTGTCTCGTATAGATTTAATCTCTGAGCCTGTCAAAACCATGCCTGCAACCAATTTGTCTTCAATGGCAAATTCGAATGTAGCAGGTTTGTTTTTTATGTAAATCTTTGGTGTCAATACGAGTGTATTAATAAAGCCATTCCTAAGAATGGCTTTTATAAATTATTTGGAAATAAACCAATCTATACAATGGCTTAGTTTTTCTTTTAATTGATGTCTTTCTACGATGAAGTCTAAAAATCCATGTTCCAATAAAAATTCGCTTTTTTGGAATCCTTCAGGTAAGTCTTTTTTGATCGTTTCTTTAATTACGCGTGGACCAGCAAAGCCAATTAGTGCATTTGGTTCGGCTATATTAATATCGCCAAGCATTGCGTATGATGCTGTAACACCCCCTGTGGTAGGGTCTGTCATGAAAGATATGTATGGTAATTTTGCTTTAGCTAATTGGGTTAATTTAGCAGATGTTTTAGCCATTTGCATTAAAGAAAATGCACTTTCCATCATACGTGCTCCACCCGATTTTGAAATAATCATAAAAGGTAAACCATGCGCTATGGCATAATCAATACCCCTGCTTATTTTCTCACCTACTACCGAACCCATAGATCCACCAATGAAATTAAAATTCATACAAGCTATCACCATTGGTCGACCATTGATATCTCCCACACCAACTGTCATAGCATCTCTTAAACCTGTAGATTTTTGAGCATCCACAATTCTAGATGCATAAGGTTTCAAATCAACAAAGCCTAATTTATCCTTCGGTACGATTTCCTCAAAAAGCTCTTGATATTCATTATTGTCGAATAAAATGCTAAAATACTCAACAGCATTAATTCTATTATGGTAATTACATTTTAGGCAAACGTATAAATTGCTTGCTAATTCCATTTGTGTAGTCGTAGTTCTACAAGATGGGCACTTATGCCAAAGTCCGTCGGGTACTTCCAACTTTTCTTTTGTACTCGTTAAAATATTCTTCTTAATTCTTTTAAACCAAGTAGATGACATAATCTCTGTTTTTTATGGATTACAAAAATAGTTTTAAAAAAGGAGCTATTAAACTTTTTCTAAAAATATTTATTCTATGATAGCTTTCCCTGAAAGTAAATAAATAACAGCCATTCTGATGGCTACACCATTTTCTACCTGATTAAGAATAATGGATTGTTTGCTATCAGCAGCATCTGAGCTTAATTCTACTCCCCTGTTTATAGGACCAGGATGCATGATGAGAATATCTCTTTGGATGCTATCTAACATATCTTTATTAATACCATAATAAAGCGCATATTCTCTCAAAGATGAAAATAAGGGTTTGTTTTGACGCTCTAATTGTATTCGTAATACATTTGCCACCTCGCACCAAGCTAATGCTTTTTTTACATCATAGGTATATGCAACGCCAAGGGCTTCAATATGTTTTGGTATAAGTGTAGGCGGACCAGCAACGAGTACTTCTGCACCTAATTTTTGTAGGCAATAGATATTACTTAAAGCTACTCTTGAGTGTAAAATATCGCCAATGATGGCAATCTTTTTACCTTTCAGATCGCCTAGTTGTTCACGCATAGAAAATGCATCTAATAAGGCTTGGGTAGGATGCTCATTGGTACCATCTCCAGCATTAATGATACTAGCATCAATGTGTTGAGATAAGAAATGTGGAGCTCCACTAGCACTGTGTCGCATCACTACCATATCTACTTTCATAGATAAGATATTATTTACCGTATCGATGAGGGTTTCTCCTTTGGAAACAGAAGAGCCAGCAGCAGAAAAATTTACCGTATCGGCACTTAATCGCTTTTCAGCTAATTCAAAGGAAATTCTTGTACGTGTGGAATTTTCAAAAAAAATGTTTGCAACGGTAGTGTCGCGAAGACTAGGAACTTTTTTAATGGGGCGTTGTAAAACTTGTTTAAAATTGTCGGCAGTAGAAAAAATAGTTTGAATATCTTCTTTTGCAAGATCTTTAATTCCTAGTAAGTGTTTTACAGATAGTGACATTAAAAAGCAAAGTTAATAAAAAATAGTCAAAAAAATTAATCTATAAGCAATACTTTATGATCTAGTTGCTGTTCATCCCATTGTACTTTTACCTTTTGGGAATACATAGTATCTACCGATTGGCCTACAAAATCAGGCTGAATAGGCAATTCTCTGCTAAATCTTCGATCAATTAATACCATTAAGGATACATGCTTAGGGCGACCAAAATCGATTAAAGCATCCATAGCAGCTCTAATGGTTCTGCCTGTATGTAATACATCATCAATGAGTATAATTTGTTTGCCTTCTAAATTAAAATCAATACTTGTAGCACTTGGAATATGTATGCCATTATTTTGATGTACATCATCTCTATAAAAGGTGGTATCTAATTGACCATATTGAATTTTTTGTCCGGGTACTATTGCTTGTATAGCTTGCACTACTCTATCGGATAAATGAATACCTCTGGGTTGAATACCAATTATCACAACATCTTCAAATACATCAATTTGTTCTACAATTTGATGCGCTAAACGCTGTATAGTGATCGTTAATTGTTCGTGTGTAAAGAGTGTCTTCAAGATTCCATATATTATTTAGTAAAATTAATAAATATTCAGCTATAAACTTATTCTAATCGAGTAACTTTGCTAATTATTTTACATCCTGTATAGTACGTTATATGTCGGCCCCAACTATTTCCACCAATGCTCTTTATGATTTTATTGATCAATACCAATTTGCTTTCAATAGTTTTCATGTTAAAAATTTAATACCTCACTTTGCATTTCCATTACAAGTAATCCATAAAGAGGCTTGTTATGTATATGCAGATAGTAGTAAGCTTGAAGCTGTTTTACAGGGCGGTATGCAGTTTTATAAAAAAAATAATATCACTTCAGTCGCTATTTCCGCACTACAAAAGCATGCTATCAATGAGCAGTTAGCTTTTTTAAAAATTAAATTAAGTTTTTATAGTTCAGATAAACAGGAGCTTTATCATTGCCATTATGAATTAATATTAAGACGCAGTAAACATAAAGAATTTAAAATACAATGCATGATCAATGCTGATGAAGAAGATCAAGCACGCCATTTGTTCTAAAAAAAAGTCCCGCAACTAGCGGGACTTTTTAATTTATTTGAAGGCGTTAAATCCAGTAACGCTTTGTCCTGTAATGAGTAAATGAATATCATGGGTTCCTTCATAGGTTATAACAGATTCCAAATTCATCATATGGCGCATAATACTAAATTCGCCAGTAATGCCCATGCCACCTAGTATTTGTCTTGCTTCACGTGCAATAGTTATGGCTGTTTCGCAAGAGTTTCTTTTAGCCATTGAAATTTGTTCAGGAGTAGCTCTATGCTCATTTCTAAGCACACCCAATCTCCAAACCATCAATTGACCTTTTGTGATTTCAGTGATCATTTCAGCCAATTTCTTTTGCGTTAATTGGAATGCGCCAATAGGTTTATCAAACTGAATACGTTGTTGACTATAGCGTAAAGCCGTATCATAACAATCCATAGCGCAACCTAATGCACCCCAAGCAATACCAAAACGAGCGCTTGAAAGACATCCTAAAGGACCTTTTAAGCCTATAACATTTGGTAAAATATTTTCTTTAGGAACTTTTACATTATCAAAAACAAGTTCGCCAGTAGCAGAAGCTCTTAAACTCCATTTACCATGCGTTTCAGGAGTAGTAAAACCTTCCATACCTCTTTCTACGATCAAACCTTGAATTCTACCCTCTTCATTTTTAGCCCATACCACAGCAATATCTGCAAAAGGTGCATTGGAAATCCACATTTTTGCTCCATTTAATACCACGTGATCACCTGCATCAACAAAAGATGTGGTCATGCCTGCTGGATTAGAACCATGGTTTGGTTCTGTTAATCCAAAGCAACCCATCATTTCTCCGCTAGCTAATTTGGGTAAATATTTCATTTTTTGCTCCTCACTACCGTAAGTTAGGATTGGATACATAACCAAAGAACCTTGAACAGAAGCCGTAGAACGTACACCTGAATCGCCTCTCTCTAATTCTTGCATCATGATACCATAACTGATATAATCTAATCCAGCACCACCATATTCTTGAGGAACAAAGGGTCCGAAACAGCCTAATTCACCTAAGCCTTTTAAAATTTGCTTTGGAAAAGTAGCATTTTGGGCATGCTCTTCAATAATTGGGCTGATTTCTTTCTTAACATAAGCTCTTACAGCATCTCTGATTAACTTATGCTCATCAGTTAATAACTCATCTAATAAGTAGTAATCTGGATGTTGATATTGGTCTTTTTGCATGGATTAGTTGTGTTGGTTTACAAAAGTAATAAAATGCTCTCTTAAAACAATTTTTTAAATCAATTGTTTATATATTTTAAGCTTTTTTGAAACCCTTTCTATTGAATATAAAACGTTTATATTCAATAAGATAAAAGAACAAACCTTTTAGTAAATTTAGGTGTCTTATTTACTAAATTCAAAAAAAATTTTGAAAATTGTTTGAAATGATATATAAACTTTAACATCATTTCCTTGAAAATTCACTATTTGCGTATTATTTTTACTAAATTATTAAAATTTTTAACTCATGAGGCAGCTAAAGATTGCCACCCAGATTACCAATAGGGACTCTCAGGCGGTAGAAAAATATCTTCAAGAAATCAGTAAAATCTCTATGATTACACCTGAGGAAGAAACTACTCTTGCCTTGAAAATACACATGGGTGATCAACGCGCTCTTGATAAACTAGTTCAATCCAACCTTCGTTTTGTTGTTTCGGTAGCTAAACAGTATCAACACCAAGGTTTGTCTTTAAGTGATTTAATTAATGAAGGTAATTTAGGTTTGATTAAAGCTGCACAGCGTTTCGATGAAACAAAAGGTTTTAAATTTATCTCCTATGCCGTTTGGTGGATTCGTCAATCTATTTTACAAGCACTTGCTGAGCAAGGTAGATTAGTGCGTTTGCCTCAAAATAAAATTGGTACTTACAATAAAGCAAATAAGGCGTTTATTGCTTTTGAGCAAGAACATGAAAGGGAGCCTTCTACAGAAGAATTAGCGGTGATTTTAGAAATGAGTGAAACAGAAGTAACTAATATCTTTACCAGCAATTCTCGTCATACATCTTTAGATGCACCTGTGCATGAAGCAGAAGATGTAGCAATGGGCGATTTATTAGCAGGTTCTAGCGATACGGATGATGATGTAATGAAAGATTCTTTGAGAGCTGAAATCAAACGTATATTGAAATCCTTAAGTCCAAGAGAAGCGGAAATTTTAGCTGCGTATTTTGGTTTAGATGGAGATGCTGGTCCTTCTATCGAAGAAATTGGAGAAAAATATGATCTTACTAAAGAACGTATTCGTCAAATTAAAGAACGTGCTATTAAGCGTTTACAAAAAACAAGATATAGCAACGCCTTAAAAGTTTATCTAGGTTAATCTAATCCTATAAAATAAAAAACGCTCATTCGAGCGTTTTTTTTATTTTTGAGTATGCAAACAATTTTTTCCCATATCCAATCGCTTTTTGGTATTCAAAATGAATTATTACCGTCAATCAAAGGTCATGATTTGAATAAAGTTGAACACATAGATCAGGCATGGTTGTTAATTGAAGATGATCGAATTCTTGATTTTGGATCTATGGAGCATTACCCTAGTGGCAACTACGATAAGGATATCAATGTTAGCGGTCAGCTTGTTTTTCCAACTTGGTGCGATTCGCATACGCACTTAGTTTTTCCTAAAACTAGAGAAGAGGAATTTGTAGATAGAATCAATGGTTTGAGTTATGAGCAGATTGCAGCTAATGGTGGAGGTATATTAAATTCAGCAAGACATTTAACTAATATTTCGTCTGATGCATTGTTTGATGCTTCTTGTCAACGATTAGAAGAATTGATTCGATTAGGTACCGGTGCAATTGAAATTAAAAGTGGTTATGGATTGAGTTTGGAAGCCGAATTGAAAATTTTGAGAGTTATCAAAAAATTAAAAGAAAACTATGCTATTCCTATCAAATCTACATTTCTAGGTGCACATGCCTACCCCATAGAATATAAAGAAAACCACGAAGCTTATATCCAATTAATCATAAAAGAAATGCTTCCTGCAGTAGCAGCAGAAGGCTTGGCCGATTATATGGATGTATTTTGTGAAAAAGGATTTTTCTCTGTAGCCGATACGGATCGATTATTGGATGCGGCTAGTAAATATAATTTGAAACATAAAATACATGCCAATCAATTGCATAATTCTGGTGGCGTGCAGATAGGGGTTAAGCATAAGGCCATCAGTGTAGATCATTTAGAATGCGTTGGAGATGAAGAAATTACTTGTTTGTTAAACAGTACCACCATTCCAACCTTACTCCCTGCGGCAGCCTTCTTTTTAGGTATTTCATATCAGCCTGCACGTAAAATGATCGATGCTAATTTACCTGTTTGTCTAGCTTCCGATTACAACCCAGGTTCTTGTCCCTCTGGCAATATTCCATTCTTATTAAGTTTGGCTTGTACGCAATTAAAGATGACGCCTAACGAAGCGTTTAACGCTGTAACCTATAATGGTGCAGCTGCTATGGAATTGAAACACGAAGTAGGAAGTATTAGCAAAGGTAAAAAGGCAAATTTTATAATCAGCAAAGCGCTACCCTCTTTCAATCTTATACCTTATAGTTTCGGATCTAATTTAATAGATAAGGTATATATTGATGGAAAGCAATTTTAACGCATACAATATTGTTTACCCGGTAAAGATTTGATCAAATTTTGCATTTCTAATTGCAATAAATAGCTAGCTAATTTAGAATCGCTTAATGCTGATTTAAGTTTTAATTCATCTGCATGAATCGTCTCTTTTTCTTGAATCAGTTTTATGAGCAATTGTTCTTGTTCGTTTAATTGCGTAAATAATAAGGTTTGCTTGGCTTTGTTTTTATTTTGCTCATCAGTCCAATTCATAAAATTCAACACATCGTCTCCGCTTTCAATTAACTGTGCCATGTTTTTTTTAATTAACTCATTACATCCTGCTGACCGATTATCGATGCCTCTTCCCGGAAAGGCAAATACTTCTCTGTTATAACCTAATGCTAGTTTACTCGTAATCATAGCGCCACCTTTTAAATCACTCTCAACGATGATACTAGCATCGCACAAGCCAGCTACTATTCTATTGCGCATGGGAAAATTCGCTAATTCAATTTTACTTTTTAATGGATACTCAGATAGAAGGCCTCCCTTTTCAAGCATTTCTTGAGCTAGTTTTTTATGGTTTGATGGATATACGATGTCTAGTCCATGGGCCACTACTCCTAAGGTTGGCATATTATTTTTTAGTGCTGACTTGTGTGCTAAGCCATCTATGCCCAGTGCTAACCCACTTACAATTACCAAATCATTGGCAACCTGAAATTGCTCCATCATGCGATCTATCATTTTAGCGCCATATTCTGTATTTTTTCTAGTTCCAATTATGGCTAGCATTTTTTGAGCATTAAGATTAGCTGTTCCCTTATAATAGAGGATTATAGGAGCGTCTTCGCATTGCACTAATCGTTTAGGGAAAGAAGCATGTTTGTAAAACAGGATTTCAATTCCTTCTTTATCGTGCTGGATGAGAATTTCTTCTGCTTTCTTTAAAACGTTTTTGTCTTTAAATGCTTTTGATCGTATTGGACCAACACCTTCAACACTGCTCAATTCTTTTATGCTAGATTTGAAAATAGCCTCTGCATGCTCGTATTTATTAAGGAGTATTTTTGCCGTTTTATTACCAATGCCTTCCACTAATGTTAGCGCTATATTATAAATCATTATTAACGTAATTTTTGTATTGAAAACTGTACTTTTACTAAAATGTATGCTATGAAAAAGTTATTGTTATTCTTATGTCTTTTATTTTCTGTAGGTGTCTATGCACAAAGAAAAACCATAAATAAAATAAGTATGCACCGTACAGCTTGTTTTGGTAAATGCCCTACCTATAGTCTGGATATAAATAAGAATGGTAGCGTTACGTACACTAGTGTTCGATTCACTAAATTTGAAGGTATTTATACTAAAAAGTTTCCAATTGATAAGGTCAAAAATATATTCTTGCAGATTAACTTATTAAAACTAGATACGTGTAAGAATGAGTATGAGCAAATGATTGCTGATTTACCCGGTTTAAACTTTAATATAGATTATACTAACGCAAAGAAACAAATTGTCAATGCACATTTTGGCCCTAAATTCTTGAAACGATTAGCTATGAATATTGATAAAGAATTTTCTATTGATTCCACTTGGAAAAAAATAAAATAATTCTTTATCAATAATGCTAAAGCTTATGCTTATAAGTGAAGTTTATCTTTTTTAGCTAATAAATCAGCAACGGTTTCTTCATATAACTCGTCGGGAACACAACAATCTACCGGACAAACAGCAGCGCATTGAGGCTCTTCATGGAAGCCTTGACATTCTGTACATTTGTTTGGACTAATGTAATATACATCAGAAGCAATAGGTGCATGTTTTACAGCTGCATCTACACTTGAGCCATCCATTAAAACGAATGCTCCTTTAACGGAAGTGCCATCTGCCATTGCCCATTCTACCCCACCTTCATAAATTGCATTATTAGGACATTCTGGTTCGCAAGCTCCACAATTAATACATTCGTCAGTAATTTTTATCGCCATTGTAAATTAAATTTGGTTTATAGTGTACAAAGTTACAATTTCGCACACAAAAATGGGTATTCATGGAGCAAATTAATCATAAAATTGAACTTTTAACAAGATTGAAAGACTATATGCTTTCAAATGATGAAGATTGGTCATCCATTCAATCCCTAGCGATCAACAAAAACTCTTGGTTTACGCAAGAACATATAAGTGCCGCTATAGCGTCTATTGCCAATAATTATTTAGTAAAAGAAGATTTGATTGCTTGGTGTGCACAGTATAAACTGTCTGCTTCTAATAAGGTTTTAGGTATCGTAATGGCTGGGAATATTCCATTAGTTGGTTTTCATGATTTTTTATGTGGATTTTTAGCAGGCTATCAACTCAAGATTAAATTATCTTCTAAAGATGCCATCTTATTACCCCACTTAATTGCAAAACTAATCCATTGGGATGCTGCTCTTAAAAACACTATTGAAATAGCAGAACAATTAAAAGATTGCGATTTGTATATTGCAACAGGCTCTGATAATTCGGCACGTTATTTTGAAACTTATTTTAGTAAATACCCATCAATTATCAGAAAAAATAGAACTTCTGTTGCCGTGCTGAGTGGATATGAAACGGATGAAGCTATAGCTTTACTGGCAAAAGATGTATTTCAGTATTATGGATTAGGCTGCAGAAATGTAACCCAATTATTGGTGCCTAAAGATTATAATTTTGAACCTTTGCTGAAAGCTTTCAATGCTTTTAGTTATGTGATGAATAACCATAAATATAAAAACAATTACGACTATCATTTGGCTATTTATTTACTTAATAAAGTGCCCTATATGAGTAATGATTGTTTGCTTATGGTTGAAAATGACCTACCTTTTTCAGCAGTTAGTGTACTACACTATAAATATTACAACACGCAACAAGAGGTAGAAAACTATTTACAAAATAATGAATCCATTCAATGTGCAGTTGGTAATAACCTTATTCCTTTTGGAGACGCTCAAAATCCTTCTTTGCACGAATATGCAGACGGTGTTGATACTATGGTATTTTTAACGGCTAATTATTAATCTTTCAATCCTTTATAGAATACAAAACCATTTTTTTCGCCCATCTTTTGGATATGCGTATTGTTGGTATAAATAGTGGTATCCATTATTTTACAAATAAAATAACTTGGCCTTTGTATACGTCCATTGGGTGTCCAATAACCCGATAGACCTAATGTGTCAAATGCATCTTTAGTACTTTTTAATTTGTTAGTATAAAACAAATGCGCATAACTCTTATAGCTTAGCGGCTCTACGTAAACATCCTTGTCTTTAAAGGATTGGTAATAGACTATGGCTGCACCTTGTGAATACTGTTCGATTTTTGGAGTAAAGTAATTACTACATATAAAGATGAAAATAACCTGAAAAGCTATTAAGCGTTTACAATAGTATTCAAAATTTGAATTCAGCTTAAAAATGATATAGCATAAACCTATTAGGTAAACAAAGCCAATGCCGATTTCATAAAAAGACCATTGAACAGGAGCTTGTAAATTACCAACTGCAAAAGGATCTTCAATAAAGGGAATCAATTTGTTTTTATAGATACCAATTAAGGGTAAACTCATCCATACAATACTCCAAATGCTTCCAATACTATATAGTAAGATTTTTACCCAACTACTAATTGTTTCTCTATTCGATACAATTAAAGATATATTATAGGCAGCGAGATAACTTAGAGGGAAATAGCAGAAAGAAGAATAGTGAACAATCTTTGTTTTCACAATTGAAAATAGCAATAAGACAACAGCCAGTGAAATCCACATCCAAGTATTAAATAGTACTTTCTTATTCTCTTTATGCTTTTTAAATAGAAATAGAGACGCTGGAAAACAGCCAATCAATAATACTATAAAGTGATAAACAAAAGGCCCGCCATGATCAGCATCTTCTGTCCTGAATAGTCTAATTTGATAGGTTATAAATTCATTTAAGAACCAATTGCCATAAGCTAGGCCATGCTTTAATAACACAGTGGCAAACCAAATGAATACCACCCCAAAAGAAACTAATGAGATAAGTAATACATCTTTGATTTGAATAGCGCTTTTGAATTTTGTTACTAAAAGATAAACAGCTAGACAAAGGATAGCTATGAGTATGGCTACCGGACCTTTAGTAAGTACGGCCAATCCTAAAAATAAGCCTGCTAATAAACGATGATTGCTTCTATTGGTATCATTGCTGCTCAAGGCATAAACATGATAGATGGCTAAGAATATTAGTAAATTGAAAAGCGGATCAATTAGTCCTGTTTTAAAATAAAAATGAGGCAACCAAGATCCGATGTATAATAAAATCCACCTTTTACTAACTTCCTTGTTTGCTACTTTATTCCCAATTTTGTAAAAGGAGAATAATGTAAAAAACGCAACTATTACATTAGGGAAGCGTGCTCCCCATTCATTAATGCCAAATATTTTCATAGCTGCAACTTGCAACCAAATAAATAATGGTGGCTTTTCCCAGAAGGGTTTAAAATCTATTTGTGTACGTAAATAATCTTTTGATAAAATCATTTCTCTAGCACACTCTGCAAAATTGATTTCATCCCAATCGAATAGATGTACCGAGCCTAAAAATGGTATAAATAAGAAGCAGCAAGCTAATAAAAGGTATACTATGGATTTATCCTTGAACATAGATTTTATGTTTTTTTGGAGCAAATAATTGATAGCCTAAAATGACTAGGATGGCTATGCTAAAACCTACTATGCTACCTAAATAAATATCTTTGAAAAAATGAGCGGCTAAATAAAGCCTTGAAATACCTACCATTATGGCCATTGCAAATAATACACCGACAACTTTATTGTTTTTGGGAAATATAAAAACCGTCAGAAAAATTAATAAGGCAAAGGCACTTGTTGTATGGCCAGATGGAAAGCTATTATAGTGTAAAACTGGCCACCAAGATTCGGTATGAATTTTATGAAGTTCTTTTATGACTTTCAATGGTCGTTCGCAATTGAAGTTATGCTTAAGATATTGCGTTACTAATCCAGGGAGATAATTAACCAAAATTGTATTTAGGATTAAAGATATATTTTGATATTTTTGGGAAGTAAATAAGATCAGTAAACAAATTAAAAACACGCTCAATCCATCTCCCAACAAAGTAAAGCCATACATGATATAGTTTAATGCTGAAGAATAGTGACTATTAATGGCAAAAAACAACTGCTCTTGCGTAAATAATAAATTTAATAGAGCACCTAAAAATAACCATACTGTAAAAAGTAGAGCTACTCTTTTTAGGGATGGAGCATAGTTGAAGAGTTGCTTCATTTCGACTTATTAAAGAGTTGTTGAATACGCTTAAAAAAGACTTTGTAGGTCTCTAGGTTAAATACTTGTGAGTCTTTTTTTGCTTTATTGATTAAAAATAAGGCAATGGGCAATAGCATGCTGGTAGCTAACCACATACCTGCGTATGGAGGCAAGGCGCCAGAATGAGAGAGCTTTTCGCCAACAATACTAATAATATGAAAAACAAGGAAGAAGCAAATGGAAAATAGCATGGGCATACCTAATCCACCTTTTCTAATAATAGAACCTAAAGGTGCGCCTATTAGAAATAATAATAGACAAGCAAAGGAAAGGGTGAATTTTCTATGCCATTCTATCTTGTATTTTAATAGATTATCATTTTGAATGCTTGCATCACTAACATTAATGTCTAGCAAACCTTTAATATTTCTACAATTAGAAAGCGATTGTTGTAAGCAGGCATTTTTAATGGAATCTTTCATCATGCTAAGTATGCTGCTGCTGTACTTAATCTTTGTTGTGGTAGTAGCTAATTGTTTATAATATCGGGTATAGATGTCTGATGTTTTATAATTAAATATATAGAGATAAGGATTGATAAAGGACTCTATATTCTGTTTAATTTTTATATCATATTTTTTAACGCTATCAATACTCTCATTCAACTGGGATATATTCATCATTTGATAAGCTCCCTTAAATAAATCTTGATTGGTTCTATTGAGTTTAAAGGAGGATAGATCAAAAATCTTATCCCATTGTTTGAAATACATACGCGTTTGTTCGTTGGATGCTGGTCCGCCTGTATTCAATTTTTCTTCGTATTTGCAACCATTACGGAGTCTAAACGTCAAATAATGTCCATCTTCGCTAGGAATCATTTCTCCCGATTCAGCAACAATAACTCGGTCATTGCCCATTCCAGAAGATTGATCATAAATAAGCACATTTTTGATGGTTTTACCATCATTACCCTTCTCTCCTATTCTTATGGTATAGCCTTCTAAGCCCTTACTAAACTGACCTGCTTTAATATTTAAGGTCGGTTTAGAGTTACGCATGTCATACAATAAAGAAAAGGCTTTTAAGTTGGCAGCGGGAATAACGTAATTATTAAATACAAAAGCGCCAACTGAAAGTATACTCAATAATATAAACAGCGGCTGCATAAAACGAATAAGGGAAATACCAGAAGATTTTATGGCAATCAATTCAAAATGCTCTCCTAAATTACCAAATGTCATAATGGAAGCCAATAATATGCCTAAAGGCAAAGCCATTGGCACCAAGGTGGTAGACATTAAGCTGAGTAATTGAAGAATATCAATAGCACCCAAGCCCTTGCCAATCAACTCATCCATATACAACCAAAAAAATTGCATCACTAAAATAAATAGTGTTACAAAAAAGGTTATTATAAATGGGCCAATAAAACTTTTTATGATATAGGCATCAATACGTTTTATCAAAGGGTGTCAATTTTTATCAAAAATACTAATAGAAAACGGCATAGTAGCTTAAAAAAGGCATAAAAAAACTCAAATTTTTAAATTTGAGTTTTAATTAGTTTAGCTACCAATTCTATGTTTCAAGTTATTGACTTGGTTGGTCCATAACTGCTCTTGATCCTTTAATTCGCTTTTATCAGCAAAATCAGTAATACGTAATAATGTTTCGTTAGTTATAGAGCTTTGCTCAATTCTAAATTCAAAGAATTCGTCTGCAGCGTAATAATCCCATCTAAAACGGATATAATTATCTTCAAAAGACTCAATCATTTCAGCGATATCTTCAGAGCCATTCCAGATGAATGTAAACTCATTTTCTGTTTGTTCTACTCTATCAGCAAACCACTCTTGTAATCCGGAAGGAGTTGATAAAAACTCAAATAATATGGATGGTGAGCATCGTATAGGGAATTCTAGAGAATATATTAATTTCTTTTTTGCCATTTGTGTGTTGTTATACTATATTTACAATAACGCTGCAATAAAATAAAAAGAATTAATAAAACAAAATTAATTTGACGATTATTTGCAAAAAGCAAGTAAATTGAGCTAATATTACCAATAGAAGGATAAAACCTGATGTACTTTAATGCTTATTTATAGTGCAAAAGCTATATAAAGCTTGGATCAATAAGTTCTTAAAAAATTTTTGTTAAAAAAGTTTAAAACCATTAGTTTTGCCTCCTTTGTAAATTTATTTTTTCACCTAAATAATATTTTGTCCAGATTATGTCGATGCGTCAACTCAAAATTACAAAATCAATTACGAATAGAGAGAGTCAGTCTTTAGAGAAGTATTTGCAAGAAATTGGTAAAGTAGATTTGATTACGCCAGAAGAGGAAGTACAATTAGCAATCAAAATTAAAGAAGGCGATCAAAAGGCCCTTGAAAAATTGACAAAAGCTAATTTGCGTTTTGTGGTTTCTGTTGCCAAACAATATCAAAATCAAGGTTTATCCCTATCTGATTTAATCAATGAAGGTAATTTAGGTTTGATTAAAGCCGCTCAACGTTTTGATGAAACAAGAGGGTTCAAATTCATCTCTTATGCAGTATGGTGGATTCGTCAATCTATCTTACAGGCATTGGCGGAGCAATCTAGAATTGTACGTTTACCTTTAAATAAAGTAGGATTATCTAATAAAATTAGCAAAGCTTATTCTCAACTAGAACAAGAATTTGAGCGTGAGCCTTCAACGGAAGAATTAGCTGAAATTTTAGAAATTGGTATTGAAGAAGTAGAAACTACCTTAGGTGTTGCGGCTCGTCACGTATCCGTAGATGCTCCTTTTATGGATAGTGAAGACAATAGTTTATTAGATGTATTATCTAACCCTAATGCAGATATCGCAGATACGGTATTAGCGCACGATGATTCTTTGAGATTAGAAATTGACCGTTCTTTAAGTACGCTTACAGAGCGACAAAGAGATGTTATTAAATTATACTTTGGTATTGGTGTTGAACACCCTATGAGTTTAGAAGATATTGGTGAGAAGTTTAGCCTGACTAGAGAGCGTGTACGCCAAATTAAAGATAAGGCTATTACAAAGCTCAAAACAGCTAGCAGATGCAATTTGCTAAAAACATATTTAGGTAACTAAAAATTAAAAGGGCTTTGTTAAATGCCCTTTTTTATTTGTCTTAAAAGTAAAAATGCCCCCAAAGGAGGCATTTAAAGCGTGTAGCGAGAACGAGAGTTGAACTCGTGACCTCAGGGTTATGAATCCTGTGCTCTAACCAACTGAGCTACCTCGCCAAGAGTGTGCAAAGGTAAAACATTTTTTTAATTTTTAAAACTTAGCAATAAGTTTTTTAGCCCTTCGCCCATAGTTACGGTCTTTCGAGTATCATAATTAAAACAAACCATACCTGTTTTTATATGGGCTACATCTAGGGCTTTACCCTGCTCTATTTTATAGATACGATACAATAAATTAAAGAAGCGATCGCTCATATCCTCTATATAGAGCTCTACTACCAGCTCGTCTCCATAAAAGGCTTCGTGTTTAAATGCTATTTGAGCATCAGCCATAATCAAACTCGTGCCTCCAGCATGCAACTCATCCATACCATGGCTCTTTAAAAAGAACATCCTTGCTTCATGCGCATAGCGCAACATAGTATCATTACCTACATGGTTTCCATAATTTAAATCGGTAATTCTTACGCTAAAAGGATAGATTATACAAGGTTTTTCGTCAGGAAACTTTAATTTTACACGCATATAAAGGAATTAGAATGAAAATAATTTGTATCGGAAGAAATTATGCAGAACATGCTAAAGAATTAAACAATGCGGTGTCGGTTAGTCCAGTAGTGTTCTTAAAGCCAAAATCATCCTTATTGCAAGGTACTACTTTTTATTATCCTGAGTTTACCAAAGATTTACATTATGAGTGCGAGGTGGTGGTGAAAATTTGTAAAAATGGAAAACATATCAAAGAAAAATTTGCAAAAAATTACTACCAACAAATTACGGTAGGTATTGATTTTACAGCAAGAGATTTACAACAGCAGCAAAAAGAAAAAGGCTTGCCATGGGAAATAGCTAAAGCCTTTGATGGCTCTGCCGTTGTAGGTAAATTTATAGATATCCCTGCTGATGTTCAAGCAGTCAATTTTTCGCTACATAAAAACAATCTTTTAGTTCAAGAAGGCCATACCAAAGATATGCTCTTTACCATTGATTATATTATCGCTTATGTATCGCAATTCTTTTCTTTGCATACCGGAGATCTTATTTTTACGGGCACTCCTGCAGGTGTTGGTCCTGTGTCTATTGGCGATCAATTAAAAGGGGCTATCGAACAAGAACCTTTATTTGAAATGCATATCAAGTGATCAGCTATTTTCCTAATAATGATTGGTTGCCTCTTTTGAAAAATGAATTTTCAAAACCCTATTTTACTGCTTTACATGAGCAACTGAATCAACAAGTTTTTTTTCCTGCAAAAGAAGATCTCTTCAAGGCTTTTGCCTTATGCAGTTTTGCTACTTGCAAAGTGGTTATACTTGGTCAAGATCCTTATCACGACAATGGTCAAGCCCATGGTTTAGCGTTTTCTGTACCCAATACCATAAAAACGCCTCCGTCATTGCAGAATATTTTCAAAGAATTAAACTTAGAATATCAGCAAGTAAGAAGCCATAACGATTTAAGTGATTGGGCTCAACAAGGTGTTTTGTTATTAAACACGCACTTGAGTGTTTTGCCGCATCAAGCGCTTTCACATAAAGATCTAGGTTGGGAGTTATTTACAGATCAGGTAATCCAAGTATTATCAGCTAATAAAGAACATTTGGTGTTTTTATTGTGGGGCAAATCGGCACAAGCAAAAGCAAAATTTATCGATGCACAAAAACATTTGATCATCAAAACGGCACACCCCTCGCCGCTATCCGCCTATAGAGGATTTTTAGGGAGCAATCAATTTAAAATGACTAATTTGCAGCTCACGCAATACCATTTACCCAATATTAATTGGTTTAACGAATAGCTTAATGAAACGAATCCTTGGACATATTTATTTTTTTTACGCGCTTAGTGTTTTTGCAATAACCCTGTGCGTAGTATTTATAATTACTGCTATATTATACTGGGTAAAAGAACCTTTGCGCTCGCATTTATTACATCCTATTTTAAAAGCTTGGATGCGTATTTATATGCCTTTGGTTTTTTGCAGGGTTTATGTAAAAGGTAAACAGCATTTTAATAAAAACGAAAATTTTGTCATCGTTTGCAATCATAACTCATTGGCCGATCCGCCTATTTCTACCCCGTTTATTCCCTTTGCCAATAAGACCTTAGCTAAAATCGAGCTTTCTAAAATTCCCATTTTTGGCTTAGTCTATAAATCGGGATCTATTTTAATTGATAGAAAAAACGAAAAGTCGAGAAAAGATAGTGTGGTGCAGATGCAGCGTGTTTTAGATATTGGATTGAATTTGTGTTTGTATCCAGAAGGAACAAGAAATAAAACAGGCAAAGGCATACAACCCTTTTTTAACGGTGCTTTTTTAACAGCCATTAAAGCAAAAAAGAAAATTATACCTGCTTTAATATTTAACTCTAAAGATTTATTTCCTGGTAAGCCTTCTTTTTGGGCTTGGCCTCAAGCCTTATATATTGATTTTTTAGAGCCTATAGCTACTGCAGATATTTCTATAGATGCTGTTACGGAATTAAAAGATGCTACTTATCAAATAATGAGCGATTACTATGCCACTTATGAAGCAGCTAGAAAATAAAACCTATATCCTTATTGGTGCTGGCAATATGGCTAAGTATTTGCTAGTTAATGCTAATGCTGCTTTGACGTGTATGGGTATCTATAGCAGAAGTCCTGAAAAAGTTGCAATACTAAGTCAAACGCATGGCATTACGCATATTCTTACTTTAAGCGAAATCAATACCATTACGGTAGATTATATTTTTTTAGCGGTAAGCGATACCGCTATCCCTACCCTATTAAATAGTATCGATTCCTCAGCCTTATGTGTTAGTTTTTCTGGTATGATTGATGAGCAGCACTTAGCCAAGGAAACGGAAAAATCCATGGCCACCTTATGGCCCATCTATTCCATAACAAATAAGCTAAATAGCAAGACGAACCTACCCTTTGTCATTAATAAGGAGGATGAAATAAACAAGTCGGCTATGAGAACCCTAGCCAATTATTATACTACTTCAGTCATTGAGTTAAGTTACGAACAAAGAAAAGCAGCTCATTTAGCTGCCGTAGTGCTCAATAATTTTGTCAATCATTTGTATGCCTTAACTCAGGAGCTTTGTGCCACCCAAGGGATAGACCCTTTGATTTTTAATCCCTTGGTGCAGCAAACAGCCGATCAATATGCAACATTGCAGGCTGCTTTATTGCAAACGGGACCAGCAAAACGAGGTGATCAAGAAAGCATAGAAAAACACCTTGCAATCCTTCAAAACACACATTTAGAAAGTATTTATACCCTATTGACCGATTCTATTAAAAAATCTAGCTAAGATTTTAGCATAAGAGTATATTTAAAACTACTTTTGTAAGCAATATTACCAATATATGTATCAAATAAATTTTAATTTTGAACAAGCTGGCATTAGCCCTGTTCAATTGAATAATGTAGCGCCCGGACAAAGCATTTTAGAAGTAGCCCTAGAAAACAATATTGAATTGCATCATAATTGCGGCATGGTTTGTGGTTGCAGTACTTGTCATTTGTATGTCAACAGCGGAGATGAATTTTTGGAAGAATTAAGTGATCGTGAAGAAGACTTTATAGATCGTGCAAGAAATCCTAAGATCAACTCTCGTTTGGGATGTCAATGTATTTTATTAGAACAACAACAAGGTGTAATTAATGTAACTATACCTGATCAATCTATCATTCACGGAGAATAATTTTTTATGAGCCAATTTGAATTACCTATTTACTGGAATGATTACGAAGATATCGCTATAAAATTATACGAGCGATTTGGAGATGATTTTACAGAAGCTAAAATTTATAGAATACGTTTTACCGAACTTTTGGAATGGGTTTTAGAAATTCCAGAATTTAAAGGTAAGCGTGAAGAGTGTAACGAGGGTCATCTGGAGATGATTCAAAGTACATGGGTTTATGAATGGCGCGACAATCAAAACTAAATGAATACAAGAGCACTCTTTAAACCCGTAAAGGTTTTTGTTTTTGATGTAGATGGTGTATTAACCAACGGCACACTTTTGGTAACAGAAGAAGGTCATCTTTTGCGCACCATGAATATTAAAGATGGTTATGCTTTACAATTAGCAATTAAAAAAGGCTATCAGATTTGGATTATTTCTGGTGGTACTTCTAATGCCGTTGTAAAACGTCTAAGTAAATTAGGACTTGAAGAAGTGCATATTGCAGTAAAAGATAAAGCGCAATTACTAAAAGAATTATTAGCTAAATATTCCATTGATCCTGCTGCGCTATTATATATGGGTGATGATATGCCCGATACTGCAGTGATGCAGATGTGCGGATTAAAAGCTTGTCCAGCCGATGCTATTAATGAAATTAAAGCCATAGCCGATTATATTTCCCCCATAAAAGGAGGCGAAGGTTGTGTAAGGGAAGTTATAGAAAATGTACTGAAACTCAATAATCACTGGGAATAAAAAAAAGCTTGATGGTAAATCAAGCTTTTTTTATGAGCCTTAAATTCTTTATCCTTTTCTAAGGTACTTTGTTAGAATGACAATAGTCTGCCCTTCTATTTTACCTTCAATTTGTTCGGTATTATCTTTTACTAATCGGATATGTTTTACTACAGTTCCTAAACGCGCATTGAGTGTACTCCCCTTTACGTCTAATGATTTAGTAAGCACTACGGTATCACCATCTTCTAGAATGGTACCGTTACAATCTCTATGTAGATCTACTTCGCTAGAATTTTCATGATCGCCACTAGCCTTAGCCCAAGCCATGGTTTCCTCATCAAAATACATCATATCTATAGCTTCTGCAGCCCACGACTCATTTCTAAGTCTATTTAATAATCTCCAAGAAACAACTTGTACGGCAGGTACTTCAGACCACATACTTTCGTTTAGGCAACTCCAATGAGCAGCATCTAAATCTTCTTTTTTATCTAATTGTCTTTTACATTTTTCGCAAATGTAAAGGCTGTCTTCTGCTCTGCCCGTACTATGTGGTGGAATTTCATAGATACTTAATCCTTGCTTTACTTTACACAATTCGCATTGTTGTTGACTTCTATCTTGTAATACTTTTTCTGTGCTCATTAATATATTAAGAAATTAAAATTTTTCATAAATAGCTCTCAAACGCTTTCTATCCATTTTACTTTGCCAGTCTTTACCTAATGCATTTTCCCATAAAGGTGCCATACCTAAGGATACATCTATCATTGTATCAAATTCCGCATCGCTTAAATTTTTACAAATACCGGTTGGGATATCAATATTATTTTTCTGAACCATTTTTTTGAATTCAGCAACACCCGCTGGATAAAATTCTTCCAAGTGATTGAATACAATACAATTGCCAATACCATGTTTGGTGCCTAATAAATAACTTAAACCATAGCTTATAGCATGGGCCACACCTACTTGTGAATAGGCAATACTCATACCACCAGCATAAGACGCCATCATTAATTTTTCATCAGACTCATCATCCCACTGATCTTTATGCAAATAGATATCTTGGCATAAGGCTAGTGCTTTTTCTCCAAAAGACCTACTAAATTCATTGATATACGTTCCTTCTAAAGATTCTATACAATGGATATAACAATCCATACCAGTATAGAAATTCTGATTTTTAGGAACGCTTTTAATTAATGCAGGATCTAATACAATTTGATCGAAAGGAGTATAATCAGAATTCATACCCAATTTTCTAGTTGGACCCGTCAACACGCATGTTCTAGAAACTTCAGCACCGGTGCCCGATATTGTAGGAATTCCGACTTTATAAACAGCTTTATTTTTTACCAAATCCCAACCTTGATAATCTTGAGCTAAGCCCGGGTTAGTCATCATTATAGAAACAGCCGCAGCTAAATCTAATACAGATCCACCACCAATACCAATAATACCAGAAACTGTTCCGTATTTCGATTTAAGTTCGTCTGCAATGGCATCTACCGTACTTGTCTTAGGTTCGTAGCTTACATCTGCAAACAAAAGTTGGTCATGATCTTTGGTAGGTATAGTAGCTATGAAGGCTGCATTATTTTCGAAGTAATGATCCACAATAAATATCATAGGAGCGTTTCCTATTCTTCGTGGTGCCAATATAGCATCTAGTTGACTAAAGCAACCTCTACCATAAACAACATAATCAACCATTTTAAGGTTCTTAAACTGCATATCTTTTTATTTTAAATTGTGTTTGTTCATAAATTCAATAGCCCTATCGATATCTTGAGGTGTATCAATTTCAATGCCCATATAGTTGGTTATATCCATATGGATAGGAATATCATTTTCTAAAAAACGTAAACATTCTATTTTCTCCACTTTTTCGAGCGGACTCATAGGTAATTGTGTAAATTGAATTAAGGCTTCTTTTTTAAATCCATACACACCAATATGTTCGTAATAGGTATTGGGTGCTTCTTGATCTCTTCTGTAAGGAATTGGATTTCTTGAAAATAAGAGTGCTTTTTTATGAATCGATAAAGCAACTTTTACAAAATTAGGATCATTAATATCATCAATATTATGCAATTCTTGTACTAAAGAAGCTACTTGTACCGTAGGATCATTAAATAAGTTTAATAATTGTTGTAGGGGTTCTTTTTGTACGAAAGGTTCATCGCCTTGGATATTAACGAAAATATCGGCATCTAAATGAGCGGCTATTTCTGCAATTCGATCGGTTCCGCTTTCATATACACCTTGACTTTTAACAGCTTTACCACCATGTTTAGTGATTTCTAGAATCAAATCATCATGATCTGCGACTACAACAACATCATCAAAAAGACCTGAGTTCAAAGCACTTTCATAAGTTCTTTGTAATACACTTTTGCCTTGTATTAAAGTAAGTAGTTTTCTTGGAAATCTACTTGCTTCTAATCGTGCTGGAATAAGGGCAATGGCTTTCATAGGATTGTAAAGGTAAAAAAAATGCTTCTTTTACAAGAAGCATTCGATTAATATTATTTTTTAATACCCATGTTTTTTAAATGATTGACATGAGCGTGTATTGCCAATTTCATTTTGGGATACTCAATATATTTTATATTAAAATCTTGGCAAGTAGCTTTAACGATATCGCTGATTACGGGATAATGTATATGAGATATTTTAGGAAATAAATGATGTTCTATTTGATAATTCAATCCACCAAACAACCAGGTATAAATTTTATTTTTAGTTGCGAAGTTAGCGGTAGTTTGTAATTGGTGAATAGCCCAATCTTCTTCAATTTTATTAGCAGGTTGAACTGGAACAGGAAATTCAGCATCGTCAACCGTATGGGCCAATTGAAATACAATACTCAATACATAACCACTAATCAAACCGCCCAATAAATAGCCAATTAACCATGGTGTAAAGCCAACAAATATAATGGGTACAACAATGAACAAGCTTATATATAATAATTTGAAACTCCAAAAAATGATATGATCACTAAGTTTCAATTTTTTAACGGGCATAGAACCAATCATACCGGAAAAGTATTTTTTATAGTCAGTAAAAAATACCCAATATAAATATAGTAAGCTGTAAAGCATCCAATAATAACGATGCTGATATTTGTGCATGCTTTTATATTCTTGAGTATCACACATTCTTAAAAAGGGTTTAGCATCAATATCATCATCTACACCGTCGATATTAGTAAAAGTATGGTGAATGAGGTTGTGTTTGATGTTCCACATATAGCTACTAGCACCTAAGAAATTGAGCGTATATGCTGCAGTAGTATTAAGCCAATTAAATTTACTAAAACTTCCATGGGCACCATCATGCATGATGTTAAAACCTATAGCTGCGGTTAATAAACCAATCAGAATAGATTCTACTAAATGTATATACCAGATATTCGGGTTATAGAAAAACACAACATGTACATAGGTAGCAATAAAAGAACTTACTAATATAATAGCTTTAAGATATAAAGCGAAATTACCTGTTTGAGCGATATTATTTTGCTCAAAATAAGCATTGATTCGTTTCTTTAATTCTTGATGGAACGATATATTGTTAGATGAAAATCTAGGAGGTGTCATTGATTATTTTTGAGTTGAGTAAAGGTAAAGATTATTTTCTATTTAGAGCTATTTTCTTTGAATTTATAAGCTTCAATTAATAGTAAAATCCATGCCAAAATAAGTAATATGCCACCTATAGGTGTTATTATACCTATTCCACTTAATCCTATTACCTGGTAAGACTTTAAGAAGATCAATAAGTAAATAGATCCGGAAAAACATAGTATTCCACTTAGCAATAATCTATAAATACGTTTAATACTTTTTGCTGATATCCATGTATTAGATAAACAAAGCATTAATAAAACGATAGCATGATACATTTGATATCGAACTGCAGTTTCAATGCTTTGCAAAGCATCTACAGGTAGTACTTTTTTTAGTGCATGAGCTGCAAATGCTCCAATAATTACCGCAGTAGATCCAAAGATGCTGGCTGCTATTAATGATGGTTTATGCATGGTTGTATTAATTTAATTAGATATTCAATAGTTAATTTTTCTTCACTTACTATGTGATGTGCTTGTTGATATATCGGCAATCTTTTTACTAATAATTCTTCATAAATATGATCAATATCTTGAATCGATTTATTTAAAAATTGTGGTCGATGAGATTTTGAATAAATACGTTGAATTATAGAAGCTTTACTTGGATTGATAAAGATGACTAAGCCAAATCGCTTCATCCATTCCATATTATCTTCATAAATGGGTGTGCCGCCACCGCAAGCAATAATTTGAAGGGACGATTGAAAGCATAAATTTTGCAACTCTTGTTGTTCTATTTTTCTGAATGCTTTCTCTCCATTTTCTTGAAATAGTTCATTAATTGATTTGCCATGAGCATGCGTAATTTTTGCATCTAGATCAATAAAAGGAAAATTGAAATATGCGCTAATTTGCTTAGCCCAAAAACTCTTTCCAGATCCAGGCATGCCAATTAAAAAAACATGTTTAGCTAAGCTTGATCCTTTTGTATGAGTTTCCATATAAGTAATAAGGCAGCTTGTGCTGCTACTTCTTTATTACGCTCTCTATCGTATAGAGAAAGTAGTTTTTGATGAATTTGATTTTGTTCACTAACCACAGAAATAAATAGGGTTCCTGTAGCAATTTCAGGTTGAATAGGATCTTCGCTTAGCTTACCACTAATACCAACACCAATAGAAGAACCCATTAATTCTTTAGCGGCATAAGCCATTTTAGTGGCTATAGTTTCGCTATACACGCCGTATTCTTGTATTTCTTGTTGGCTGATACCGAGTATGCATTCTTTAATTTCATTTTGATAGCATACTAAACTCCCTTTCAACAATTGAGAAGCACCTTCATGTTGTGTTAATAAATGAGCGATATAACCCCCCGTACAACTTTCTGCCAAACCAATCGTTAGCTGCTTTTCCTTTAAAACTTCAGATATAATTTTTTCTAGGGTCTTATCTTCAGTTGCAACGATATAATCCTTTAATATTTCAATTAGGTTTTGTTTTAAGTTGCTTATGTTGTTTCGTAATTCAACCTGATTATTCGATTTTCCAGTTAATCTCAATTTAACAATCCCAGGACTTGGCAGATAAGCTAACTTTAAATCTTGAGGTAATGTTTCTTCAAAGGTGTTTAATTTTTCTGCAAGAAAACTCTCTCCTTGTCCAGCTGTAATGATCGTTTCATGAATAATGAAATGGTCATTAGTTATTTGTGCCAAAAGTGGAATGACTTCATTTAGTATTATCCCTTTCATTTCGAAAGGCACTCCTGGTAAAGCAATAATGATGGATTTATCTTTTTCAAACCACATTCCTGGAGCAGTACCCAATTGATTGAATAAAACTTTACAATTGTCAGGAACATCTGCCTGTTTCAAATTACGTTCTAAAATTGGTCTATTACGTTTAGTAAAAATCGATTTTACATGTTCTTCTACTTCTTTATTTCTTATTAATGTACTTTGGAAATAATCACATAGTAAAGGTTTTGTGATATCATCTGCCGTTGGACCTAATCCACCCGTTATAAATACAAATTGAGCATTTTCAATAGCTTCGTCCAAAGCTTTTTTTATGGCATTAATTTCATCTGCAACAGCTATTCGTTTTATAATCTCTATTCCCAATTTGTTCAATTGCTGTGCAATCCATGCAGAATTGGTATCAATGGTTTGACCAATTAATAATTCGTCACCAATTGTTATTAAAAGCGCTTTATTTTTCTTTTGTATCATGTATTGTATCTAAAATCTCAGCTTTATTTAAAGTTTGTCCGCATTTTTCTGTACATAGATTCCATTCGCTTGATTCAAACAAGTTATTGTTAAATCATTTATACAAACATGCGCAGGGAGATTTGCACAATAAGCTACGGTATCAGCAATGTCATGGGCTTGAAGGGGTTCAGTATCTGTATAAACCTGTTTTGCTTTTTCTTCATTTCCATTGAATCTAACCAATGAAAACTCAGTTTCAGCCATACCCGGACTTATACAGGTCACTTTAATTCCATAAGGAAGTAAATCAATACGCATTGATTGCGATAAGGCATCTACAGCATGTTTGGTAGCACAATAGACATTACCGTTTTTATATACAATTTTACCTGCGGTTGAACTTATATTAAAAATATGGCCTGATCTTTGTTGTTTTAGTATGGGCAATATTTTTCTACTGATGTATAAAAGACCTTTTACATTAGTATCGATCATACGTTCCCAGTCGTCTAAGCTACCCTCTTCTATGCTTGATAAACCAGCAGCCAAGCCTGCATTATTAACCAATATATCAACCCTTGGATTTGAAACTAACCAAGTATCAAGTGCTTCGTCTATTTGATTTTTATCTTGAATATCAAAACTAAAAACACGAACTACAACTCCGTATTTCGACTCTAATTCATTTTTTATGGCTAATAAACGCTCCGTTCTTCTACCACATAAAATTAAATGATCATTTTGAGCAGCAAATTTATAAGCTATAGCTTTACCAAATCCAGAAGTGGCGCCGGTAATAAATATGTTTCTATTCATTATTATCTAATTAAAATAAAGTCTCCCTTGTAATTATCTACTTTATTGTTTCTATCAGTTACTGATATAGAATAAAAATAAGTGCCCATTTCACATTTTTGATCTTTATAGGTGCCATCCCAACTATCATTAATATTTTTAGAATTGAAAATGAGCTCTCCAAATCTATTATACACAGAAAAATAATTGAGCTTGGTATAACCAATAAGAATGGGCCTTATTCTATCATTGTTGCCATCATTATTAGGTGTAAAACCACTTGGCATAAAATAAGATCCTTGTTTTACCACTCTTACAACAATATCATCCGAACCAACACATCCGTTTGAAGAGGTAATATTTACCGTATATTGAATAGTATCTATAAAAGGGTATAAACCAACTGGATCTGCAATATTAGTTACATTCAAGTAAGTACTTGGTGTCCATAAATACTGAATACCACCGCTTGCATTAAATTGTATTTGCTCTCCTACCACTATAGTGGTGTCATTGCCTGCAAATGGAATGAATGTTTCAATTATAAACTCTTTTTTAATGGAGTCTCTACATCCTTTGTTATTTCCTGCTACTAATTTTATAGTATTTGTACCACTATTGGTATAGCTAATTGTAGTATTTACATCATTACTTATGAAGTTTCCGTTACTGTACCAATTATAAAATGTAGTAGGTGGATTGCTGTTATTAACTTGAGAAATAAGTGTTAATAGTGAGTTAGGACAAGGATTGCCACTAATAGTAAAATCTGTAAGGAAGCTAGGATATACTTTTACATATCTGGTAATACTATCGCTACACGTTGATTTGGGATTTACAATGAGTTTTACTTTATAAGTGCCTGTGTCTGGATAGGTATAGGTAGGTTCAAATAAGTTTGAGGTATCCGTTAAACTATTATTAACTCCAAAATCCCAATGATAAGTCAATCCACCAATACTTGTATTCTTAAAATTGATTTCTTTTGTTTTGCAAGTAAAAATATAGGTGTTAAAATCAGTACTGAATTGAGGAATGTTAGCAATAGTTGTCTTGTAACAATTAGTGATCACAAATTGGAATTCTCTTTTTGAGGTATTAATGATAACACCATTTCTCCATTCGTTACAACAAACAGTAACTACGTATCTCCCTTGGATAGTAGGTGTGAAGTACATTAATCCACTTACTGCATCAATTTGAATTCCGGGATTACCTTGTATAGGATTATCGAAGGTATAGGGGACGCTATAATTTACTGGAAATAAGGAAATGGAATTAGGCATGGGTGATGAGTTGGACTGAGATCCACCTATATAAGCTTCACATAAATTATAACTTAAAGAATCACCATCTACATCTGTTGCACTATGATCATAGACAAAGGGAACGTTTAAACATATGATTTGTGGTGGATCTTCTTTGTAGATGGCACTATTATTAACACCTACTGTTCCCAAAGGTGGAATGTCACAATAATAGGAAGCACCAGTTGTACCTGGATTGTCAATATTTAAAATAGTAGCATTTCTGCAACAGCGTTGGTATAATATTCTATAACCTAAAGTATTGTTTGGTAAAACATAGTCTTTTACAAAAACGGTCTTGCGCAAACAGGTATTGGGTACATTAGTAATACAAGAATTACTAAAATTACTTGGTATCAAAACAGAAGAAACAGCTACTAAATTTGCATCTTGTAAATATATACTGCCGTCGCCTTCAAATATGGTTACTTTAGCGGGATTATCTTGTTGAATAGCAGATGGATTACCAGTTAAACAATCTTGATATATACTTAAGGTAATACGATATACATTATTTCCTTGGTAGGTATAAGTAAATTCTCCTCCAATTATATGAGAAGCATAACTATGTATACCCCATAATAAAAATAGGAGTGTAAAGAATAATTTATTTTTGATTTGTTTATGCATAACAGTAATTAGTAAATTCAAGGATATCTTTTTCAAATTGTGCTCTGTTTTCAATCATACTCATATGTCCACAACCTGGATATAAAGATACAAAGGATTTGTCCGATTGAAGTGCTTGTGCTATTAAATCTTTAGAGTCTAATAACTGATCCTGTTCACCTATGATCCATTGCATAGGAAATTCATTCCAAGTAGTTTCAGCATAGTTTTTTCTATTCATGATAGCCTCATATAAAGCAATCAAACTTGCGGGTGAAATGGTTTGATGACGATTATACAAAGCATCCCATTCCAATTTAAATATGATACGATTGTCTGCAGCAAATAAACTTGGAAATAGCTCTCTTAAAAAGGCCTTTGCGCCTCCCCTATTAATCAAATCTATTACTTTCAAACGCATTATTTTCTTTTCTTCCGTATCGGCTTTTAATGTGCTGTGCACTAAACTAAGGCCTTTGACCATTTCGCTATACTGCTTACTAAAAGCAAGTGCAATATATCCTCCCATGGAATGACCAATAAAAACTGCTTTATCTACTCGTTCATGTTGCAATAAGTCATGGATTTGATCTGCAATAGTATGAATAGCATTTATGAAAAGAGCATTAGAATTACCTAATCCAGGTATATCAATAGCTATTACTTGATGATTTGAAGAAAGTACGGGTATTAAATCTAGCCATATATTTTTATCCATAGGGAAGCCATGTAGTAAAACAACCACATCGCCTTTGCCTTCTTTGTAATAGGCTATTCCATTATGAATGAATTCATTGGGCATTTTTTTTCAATTTGCTTATATATATAAACGTCAAACCTAAAATAAAGGGTAAAATTTCTATTGGCAATCGCTGAACCCCAAGTATATGAAATAAGAAGGAACAAGCTATTAAGATTAAAGCCAATACAAAATACTTGCTTTTATTCTTGGGTTTCAATACGATCCAGAAATTGGAAGGTAGTGCCCAAAGTACATTGTAGTTTTCATGCATGGAGGCATGTGACGACCAAAACCACATGGTTAAAAATACTATACCTAGAAAACTACTTATAATTAAATATACGCTGCTCATGATTTTGTATACCAAATTCAGCTTTTCAATATAATAACAGCAAATCATTATGATTAATAAACAAAAAAGGAGTACTAAAGGTTGATTTAAATGACTCTCTGAATTTGAATATTCATCAAATTGTAAAACATTTTGCTCAGAAATAACCATTTTTTTCTGATTTAAAGATGTTGATTGCAATCCTAATTCAAGGTATTTTGGTATAAAAAAAGATTGCATGGTATTAATTGGCTGATCTACTCTTTTGCCTAACATTAAATTGATCCCTAATCTTGTCCAATCTTGTTGGGTCAACATTTCATTTAATATACTTCTGTGTGTTTTATCTATTAATTTATTTTTACAATCGATTTGGTTCTCAAACAATTGATTAAATACTTGGTATACACGGGTGGCGCAATTATCATTTACAAAATCATATTTGTAGTATTTATATTGCTCTAATAAGTTCTCGTTAAGATAAGACACAACTTGACTTTGTTGAATGGAATCTAAAGCCAAAACTTGTTCACTCACCGAGCGGTGCTCATATGCGTACAACATTAAAAAGCTATTATAATCACAAGCTTCAATAAAATATAATAAATTGCCTTTTACAAATTTTACATAAAAATCAGGATCATTAAAATTAAAGGTGCCGTAATTATAAACGATATCTGAATGATGAATAGAGTCGGTAACTCGTATCGCACTATGACCAAAAGTTGCGTATAAATCTTCCCCTTGAGCACAAGTTAAAATACTAATTCTATAAGTATTTGCTTTAACTGTTGATGCAATTGCAATCAGTATAATACTGCAAAAAAAGATTTGAAAGAGATTTTTCATGCTACAAATTAATAAAAAAATAGACGCCCTAGAGCGTCTATTATGAGTTTAAATTTAATTTTTACTTATCTCCCGCAAACATAGCACCGATATATTCTCTGTTCAATCGTGCAATGTTTTCTAAAGAAATGCCTTTAGGACATTCAGCTTCACAAGCTCCAATATTGGTACAGCTTCCAAAACCTTCTTTATCCATTTGAGCAACCATGTTTAATGCTCTTTCTTTACGCTCTGGTGCACCTTGTGGTAATAAAGCAAGATGTGAAACTTTAGCAGATACAAATAGCATTGCAGAAGCGTTTGGACAAGCCGCTACGCAAGCACCACAACCAATACAAGCAGCAGCTGCAAAAGAATCATCTGCTTTTTGTTTTTCGATTGGTAGTGAATTAGCATCTTGTGCATTACCGGTATTAACAGAAACGTAACCACCAGCTTGGATAATTCTATCAAAGGAAGAACGATCTACCGCTAAGTCTTTAATAACTGGAAATGCTGCAGCTCTCCATGGTTCGATAACGATAGTGTCACCATCCTTGTATTGACGCATATGTAATTGACAGGTAGTTGTTTGTGCCCAAGGTCCATGAGCTCTACCATCAATGTGCATAGAGCACATACCACAAATACCTTCTCTACAATCGTGGTCGAAAGCAATTGGTTCTTTTCCTTCAACAATTAATTGCTCATTTAAAACATCTATCATTTCCAAGAAAGACATCTCCGATGAAATTCCTTTTACATGATAAGTTTCAAAAGAACCTTTTTCATTTTTATTTTTCTGACGCCAAACTTTTAGCGTTAAATTCATAGTATAATGTTCCATAATTAGTACAGTATTAATTATTTATAAGAGCGTTGGCTAGGGTGAACAATTTCGTAGTTTAAATCTTCTTTATGCAATTCAAATTGACTATCGCCTTTATATTCCCAAGCTGCTACATAGCTATATTGGTCATCTTGACGAAGCGCTTCACCTTCTTCAGTTTGGAATTCTTCTCTAAAGTGGCCTCCACAGCTTTCATTTCTATTTAATGCATCTACACACATCAATTCGCCTAATTCTATAAAATCAGCTACTCTACCCGCTTTATCTAACTCCGTGTTAAACTCATTGATAGATCCTGGAATGCGAACGTTAGACCAGAATTCTTTTTTCAATTGTTGAATTTCAGCAATCGCTTCTTTTAAACCTTTTTCGTTTCTTGCCATACCACATTTGTCCCACATGATTTTTCCTAAGCGTTTGTGGAAAGACTCAACGGTTTCAGTACCTTTAATGTTCAATAATTTTTCCATTCTTGATTGAACATGCTGTTCAGCTTGAACGAATGCTGCATGATCTGTAGCAATTGCACCGGTTCTAATCTCATCAGCTAAATAATTACCTATTGTGTAAGGAATAACAAAATAACCATCAGCTAAACCTTGCATCAAGGCAGAAGCGCCTAAACGATTAGCGCCATGATCTGAGAAATTTGCTTCACCTAAAGCATATAAACCAGGGATAGTAGTCATTAATTCGTAATCTACCCAAAGGCCACCCATTGTATAGTGTACAGCTGGATAAATTCTCATTGGCACTTCATACGGGTTTTCACCAGTAATCTTTGCATACATTTCAAAAAGATTACCATATTGTGCTTTGATAACTTCTTTACCTAATGCATATAAAGTAGCTTCATCAGGATTTGCAATACCTTGTTTAGTAGCTTCAGCTTTACCATACTTGTGCATGATATTATACTTAAAGTCTAAATAAACAGCCATTTTAGAAGCACCTACACCATAACCCGCATCGCAACGCTCTTTAGCGGCTCTACTTGCTACGTCTCTTGGTACTAAATTACCAAAAGCTGGGTATCTTCTTTCTAAATAATAATCGCGTTCTTCTTCTGGAATATCATTAGGGTTTCTGTTATCCCCTTGTTTTTTAGGCACCCAAATTCTACCATCATTTCTTAATGATTCTGACATTAAGGTTAATTTAGATTGGTGATCGCCACTTACAGGGATACATGTAGGGTGAATTTGTGTAAAGCAAGGATTACCAAAATAAGCACCGCTTTTATGCGCTTTCCAAGCTGCAGTTACGTTACTACCCATCGCATTAGTAGATAGATAGAAAACATTACCATAACCACCAGAGCAAATTAATACCGCATGTGCACTATGTCTTTCTAAAGCACCCGTCACTAAATTTTTAGCAATGATACCTCTAGCTTTTCCATCAATAGTAACTAATTCTTGCATCTCATGACGCGCATACATTTCTACATTACCTAATGCTACTTGACGTTCTAAAGATTGATAAGCACCAATTAATAACTGTTGACCTGTTTGACCAGCAGCATAAAAAGTACGTTGTACTTGCGTGCCGCCAAATGAACGATTGCTTAATAATCCACCATATTCGCGAGCAAAAGGAACACCTTGTGCTACGCATTGGTCAATAATATTAGTACTCACTTCTGCTAAGCGATATACATTTGCTTCTCTTGCACGATAATCGCCACCTTTAATGGTGTCATAAAATAATCTATATACGCTATCCCCATCGTTTTGATAGTTTTTAGCAGCATTGATACCACCTTGTGCAGCAATAGAGTGCGCACGACGTGGACTATCTTGGAAACAAAATGCTTTTACTTTGTAGCCCAACTCACCAAGAGAAGCAGCTGCAGAAGCACCTGCAAGGCCAGTACCAACTACAATAATTTCAATTTTACGTTTATTTGCTGGGTTTACTAATTTACAAGTCGACTTGTAGGTAGTCCATTTATCTTGGATAGAACCAGCAGGTATTTTAGAATTAAGTGGCATATGATAAAAGTTACTTTATTATTTAATTAAATCAAGGAAAAATGCAATAGGCATAGATGCAAAAAGCAATGGAATCAATATTGAAAATACAATTCCAACTGATTTTATAAGCGCCTTATATTTGAATGAAGCTAAACCTAAGGTTTGGAAAGCACTATAAAAACCATGTAATAAATGCCATGCCAATGAAATACAACCTAAGGTATAAATGGAAACAACCATTATATCTTTAAAATGCAATTGCATTTCAGCATATAAATTATGATATTCAACACCATTAAAATTATACGTTTCTAAACCTGTAATTCTTGAAGGCACCCAAAAATGATTCAAATGCATTACTAAGAATAATAAGATAAGCGTTCCAAGAATAGCCATGGAACGGCTATACCATTTACTAGTAGCATTACCAGCACTTACTTTGTAGGTTTGTGTACGTCTAGATTTGTTTTTAAAATATAAACTCAAACCTTGAATAGTATGTAATATTAAAAAGGCAAACAAACCGATTTCTGAAATACGAATAAGTGGATTATTAGCCATGAAATGAGCAGCCTCATTAAATTTTTGACCTCCATCATTCCAAAAGATTTGAGCATTAATATAGCAATGCACTAATAAAAATAGAATTAAGAATATTCCTGTTAATCCCATTTGTAATTTTTTCCCAATTGAACTTGAGAAAAGTGTGTTCCAATTCATAATTATTAATTATTTAGGTCATAAAATTACGATATGATAACATAATTATCAAGTAGTTGTTGATTTTTAAATCAGAAACTAACAAAAATCATATTTGTAAATTAGTCCTCGTTATTTTGTTGAATTCTCAATAATTTCTGTTCAATAAAATTCATCAAAATTAGGGGTTGAAGGGTACGCCATTGCTCAATTTCCATAAAAAAAGCATAACGATGAATGGAGATTTGGTTAAATTCTGATTTTGTAGCCAAAGGCATATTTAAGAAGAGCATCCAGCCACCCTCCTCTTCTATATCCTGGTACCACTCTTCGTAATAACTATCATCACTAGAATGAAAATTGAGTACATTTTCAGTAATCAATATGAATTTATAGATACCTTTTTGGATGAGACAATCAATTAAGTCTCTTTTGAGTAACATGCAATCATTTTCAATGGCATCATTCCATTCTCCTATAAATTCAAGAATAGCGATGTTTTGATCATAATCAACAAAAAGGACCTTTACGTATAAAGTAGATGATCCAAAATTATCCCATTGTGGATGGATAAAATAGTTATATATCGTATTGGAATACTGAAATTCGCTATTGGCATGACCCCAAAATGGAGAATGCTCATCTTCACTGGCTATATATAAATGGCGCCAATTATAAAATGGCTCTATATCTTGCATTGTTTTTTATTTAGGAAGTGCATCCCAAGCTATAATACCCCCTTCTAGATTGCTTAAATTAGAGAAACCAGCAGATTCCAAAATCATAATGGCTTGCATACTTCTCATTCCAGATCTGCAATGCACTATGACCTCTTTATTTCTCCAATCTTCAATATCATCAATTTCTAATTGGGCAACTTTACCAAGGGGTAATAATACTCCACCCATATTGTTTTCAGCAAATTCGTGTGGTTCTCTAACATCTAAAATATAGAGTTCATCACCCTTATCTAAACGGTTTTTCAATTCTAAAGCACTGATCGTTTTCATATTATTCAATAATTAGTTTTGTAAAGTTAGACCAATTTTTTCCATCATAACAACGCACAAAATAGAGTCCTGGTTTAAAAGTACCTATAGAAATATTAGAATTTGTTCCAAACAAAGTGCTTGAAAAAATCAAATTACCAAGCGTAGCGTATATTTCTATTTGGGTTAGGTTATGCTCCGCTTCTATGGTTATAAATTCATGAGCAGGATTTGGACTAATGCTCATCGTATAATTTTTAAATTGAGCTTGCTCCACAGTCATACTAGTTAATGCTTTACCTAACAAGGGTCGTATCATTACAGCTCCTTCTATTTGAGAAGATTGCCAAGAATTTAGAACATTGTAATATTGATGATTAGCCAAGGTACGATTAGCATCTAAACCAAAATAAAGACTATCGCTACCACTTGTTGCTGGCTGAATTGTGCTTACGTAAAATGAACCTGTAGGCAAAATAACAGGATTTGTAAAGGTATATGTCCAAAAACCATTTATACTATCTCTAAATTGAGGATAGAAAAAATCTTCCTTGTAAATAATAGAATCTTTTGTAGCTCCATTAATACCTGCTAAGCTTTTCATTATAGCAATGGAAAAGTATTTATTCGAATTACTTGGTATTTGTCGACCAAATTGAATGGCTATACCCCTTAAGGTATCATTTGTGAATAATTGATGTTCTACTGCAATTTTTCCAGGTAAGGTGTTGAATAAATTTAAGTAATAACTCTTTTCAGCTGAACCATCATCATAGGCTAGGTAATTGTCAAATATTTGTTTTGTTACAATGGTATCATTAATGGTATTCTGACTAGCAACAGCTGTGGTATAATAGGTTTGCTCAAATACAACCTTATTTTGATTAGGTGAAGGTAAATAATTAGGTGTATAATTGAGGAGGGCTAAATTAGCCGTTGTATTAGTAGGTATGCTCGTAGTAAAATTACTAAAGCCAGAGAGAACATAACCAGTACTCAGTTCTCTTGCAGTATAATTAAAAGAATTAGTTATTGTGTTAGCGGTATTGTTTCTTAGATAAACTTTATGTTCAGATAACCAATTGGAATTGATTGCAGCTTGAAATTGATTATAAGGCATATAGGTATAATCTTTCAAAAGAAAATCAGGATTTCTAGCAAAAGCTAAATCATTAATTGATGTGTCGGATTGAGTTCTATTGCTGTTAATTTTTAAATAATCCACATGCCAATGATCATCGTTCGTTAACATAGTTACTTTGTTAATAAAACGAAACTGAAAATTATTATTGAAGTATAAAGCACTTTTTATAGGAATTAATACTTGTTTAAAATCGGTGCTACTTGAGCCTTCTTTTGCCCAAACCTTATTCCATAAGCCATTGCTTAATTTGAAAAATAGCATTAATGAATCATTCAAATCAGGTTCGAATCCGTAACCTCCAGGCTGATAATAAAAACTTAAATAGATACTATCATTGGGTGTATAATTGCTTAAATCAATTGTTTGTGATGTAAGCGAATCTGCATAAATAGATGCGAATTTATTTACTGAATCGTATGGTACTCCAAAAGTATTGAGTCCGTCAAATGTAGCCACACCCCTGCTAATTGGGTTTATGGGAAAGGTATTATTGACATATACTAAAGCATCTTTCCACTTTGTTGGATTGGGAAATGTTTCATAATTCGTAAAGTCTTCAAAAAAAGGCAAGGAAAGAGCAGTAGTTTTATAATTAGCTACTTTATTATTGTTTAATTTATAACTATATCTATAAAAAGCACCAACTTCTTCTTGAGCATGTAAATTAGTAACTGATATGAAAATAGCTATTAATAATATAAATTTGTTCATCGTTTTTTATTGATTTATTTCAACGCTGGGAGTAGCAATTTTATTGTATTGCATTTCCTGTAAGCTTGGATTTTGCTTTACTTTTATTTGCATAACTGCACCCTCACCTATCATATTAGCAGCACCTAATTCATTTAATGTTTTTGGAAACTGATCATATACAATAGCAGTAGTAGAATCTGTAATATCATTGCTCCAATCTATGGTGTATTGAAGACCAGATGTACTTAATAAAGCTAAGGCTTCTGAATATTGTAAGGAAATTAAATCAGGAACTTCAAATTGCTCTCCGCCAAAACCAGCACCAACATATAAAGTGATTTTACTTCCTTGTTGAATCATTTGACCAGGACGAATAGCTTGTCCATTATATAATTGTTCTAAAACTGCTCCTTTAAGCGCATTAGGTTTAAGAATCGTATCCAATAATAACAAACGATTACTTTTCAATATTAAACAAGCGCTAGAGAAAGACAAATTTACCAAATTGGGCATCGGTACAATTGGCGCTTGTGTTTTGTTTACTGTAATAAAAATAGTTCTTCCATATTTTACAACAGAATGCTCTTTTGGAAACTGAGCTAAAACTAATAAAGCAGGTTTATCTGCCTCATAAGATGAGTCTACTTCAACATCAAATCCGGCTTTTTCTAATAAGGAAATAGCTTCTACAGCACTCTTATTGGTTACGTTCATCACTGGTAATTCTTCACCATGATGGGTAAAAAATCCTATGCTTAAGAAAAACAAGAAATAAAGTGCAATGCAAATTACAAATATTACTAATAAATGAAATCTAAATTTCGATGTAAAGGATTCATTCATGACATTAATATTTTTTATTAGTAATGCAATCTTCAATTAGGTCGCTATAAAATTTACCCAGGTCTAAACCTGCAGCTCTTACTTGTTGTGGTATGATGCTGTTCTCACTTTGGCCAGGCATGGTATTCACCTCTAAAAAATAAAGCTGATTGGTTTTGTCTTGTAAAATAAAGTCCATTCTTACTACACCTCTGCAATTGAGATGTTGGTATATTTGCATAGCTTTACGTTCTAATTGACTTTTAACGTCATCTGTTATTGGAGCAGGTGTAATTTCATTTGTCTTCCCAGTTGTATATTTTGCCTCGAAATCAAAAAATTCGTTTTGACTTTTAATTTCTGTAGCTGGTAATACCCTTAAGTCGTTATTAACCATATACACACCAATTGTCAACTCTCTTCCTGCAATAAACTCTTCTATTAAAACTTGATTGTCCTCGCTGAATGCTTTATCTATAGCGGGCAATAGTTGTTCAACTGTTTTAACTTTACTTATACCTATACTAGATCCACATTCATTTGGCTTAACAAATACGGGTAATTTCAATTGCTCTAAAATTGTACCTACAGAAAAACGATTACCTTTTATCAAATGAACAGAATTGGCAATAGCAACTTTTTCTAATGCTTTTACCACTTTGTTGCAATAGCTCTTATTAAATGTAATTGCTGAAACAATGGCGCTACAGGTTGTATAAGGTATTGCTAACATATCTAAATAACCTTGTATTTTTCCATCTTCACCGGGTGTACCATGAATAGCGATAAAAACAGCATCAAAATTGATCTTTTCACTGTTAATGGTTAATGAAAAATCATTTTTATCAATTGCAATTTCATGTCCATCATCAGCAGTATATAGCCATGATTCTTTGGTTACTATGATTTTAAAAACATTGTATAAATTAGCATCTAAGTTATTAGCTATAGTAATAGCTGTTTTGATTGAAATTTCATATTCTCCAGAATATCCTCCAGCTAGAAGTGCAATATTTTTTTTCATTAATGTAGTTTAAATTATAATGGATTTATCACATGGATACGTGTTCTCAAAGATAATTGAATTCAATCATATATAAAATTGAATTTTAACTAGAGATCTGTAGTATCTGAATCAGCATCAGTTAGAAGATGACTAGGTATTGATTTTTTGTTTTTAATGCCTAATTTCTGTATGGTGGCAATCTGTCTCACAATATTATCATTTCCAGTAGTCAATTGCTTATGTGCATCGGTATAGCGTTCTTTTGCTTTATCCAAGAAATTGCCTACTTGCTCTAGATTTTCAATAAAACCTACAAATTTATCATGAAGTTTGGCACCTCTTTCAGCAATTTCATAAGCGTTCTTATTCTGATATTCGCGCTTCCATAAATCATGGATGAGCTTTAAGGAAGTAATGAGATTGGTAGGACTCAATAAAAGAATTCTCTTGTCATAAGCATAATTCCATAAATCAGGCTCTGCTTTAAGTGCTGCCACATAGGCCGCTTCGGATGGAACAAATAACATTACGAAATCTAAAGCCAATTGATAATCATCATATCCTCTCTCACTCAACGTACTGATATGTGTTTTAATAGCATCTACATGGGCTTTCAATTCTTTATTTTGCTCTTCTAGATCATCTGTGGCTAAATATCGTGTAAAAGCATTTAAAGAAACTTTTGAATCTATAATAACACTTCTTTCATCTGGATACTTGATAACAGCATCTGGACGCATTTTTTTTCCTTCTGATTCAGAAAGAAGTGGTTTTCCTTGTGCATCTAGCAATTGATGCTCCATAAAATACTCTCTGCCTTTAACTAATCCCGACTTTTCTAAAATCGACTCTAATATCATTTCTCCCCATCTGCCTTGTGTTTTAGCCTCACCTTTAAGTGCATTCGTTAAATTTTTAGCCTCTTCACTCATTTTTAAATTGAGTTCAGCTAATTTTTTAACTTCATTACCTAAAGAAAAACGCTCTTTACTTTCATTACTATATACTTCTTCAATCTTAGTTTTAAACTCTACAATATACTTTCCTAAGGGGTCAAGTATTTCTCTTAGATTCGTTTTGTTAAGCGCTGTAAATTTCTCTGTTTTGGTTTCTAATATTCTATTCGCAATTAATTCAAATTCTTTCTGATAACGTTCGTTCAACTGTTCAATTTCTTGTTTATAACGCTCATTATTTTGCGTAAGTATGGCTTGCGTAGCTTCTGTTTGGGCTAACTTGCGTTCTTGTTGTTGTAATAAATTTTGAGTGGATTCTATTTGCTGTTGGAATTGTTCCAATTGCCTGTTCTTATCTAATAATTGCGCATTGAAAACCTCTTTACCACCATCTAATTGAGCTTGTAATTGAATCAATTTAATTTCTTGCTCTTTAAATTCCACTGCGGTATGACTACCATTTTTTTGTTTTAGGTAAAGAAAAGAAACAAGGCTACCTATAATTAAGCCAATCAACAATACAAGTATTAATTCCATAGTAATAATATATGCTACAAATGTAAGTCCAATTGCTGATTTATTAAAAAAAAGGTCGTCTTGGTAGACGACCTTTAAAATTTTACCAAGCTAAGGCACTGGCACCTAAAATGGCTGCATCAGAATCGGGTAATTCAGAGTGCAAAATGGTAATTTTATTCTTATATATTTTTAATAAATTTTGTTCTAAGTACTTTCTAATGGGATCCATAAGAAAAGCCCCTGAAAAAGATAAACCACCAAAAAATACAATGGCTTGAGGAGAAGTTATGGTTACGGCATCTGCAAGCGTTTGCCCTAAAATTTTAGCTGTAAATTCAAAAATATCAAGGGCTAATGCATCTCCATCATTGGCTGCATAATAAATATCACGAGATGTTAAATTTCCTTTTTTAGCTAAAAGTAAACTATCAACACCCTCTCTTTCTAGCCATTCATTGGCTGTTCTGACAATACCGGTAGCAGAAGCATAAGTTTCTAAACATCCTTTTCTGCCACAACCACATATTCTTCCATCTCTAACAGCAATCATATGTCCTAACTCACCTGCAAAACCATCATGACCATAAATAAGTTTACCATTAGCCACAATACCACTCCCGACACCTGTGCCCAAGGTAACCATAAAGAAATCATTTAATCCTTTGGCTGCTCCGTATGTCATTTCTCCAATGGCTGCAGCATTTGCATCATTAGTTATAACTACATTCATATTGAGTGCTTCCTTTAATAATTTACTTAATGGGATAATACCTTCCCAAGGTAAATTAGGTGCAAAGGCAATTTCACCGGTATAAAAGTTAGCATTCGGAGCACCTACTCCAGCACCTACTACAGATCTATGCCCCACTTCTTTTAATATAGGTTCAATAGCTTCACATAAAGCTTCGATATACAAGCCAATACTAAGGTGACCTTTAGTAGGTATAGTGCCTTTATGCGTAATTTGTCCTCTGCGATCTACAAAGCCAAAAGCGGTATTCGTACCGCCAATATCAATGCCCAGCGCTAATGTTGGATTCATTTGTATGTCCTTGTTTAATTAATATTCTTTTTACTAACACGGCAAACAAGCCTAGGTATGCAAAACAAACTACAGCTACCCAATAAGATTGATGAATACCTATAGCAGGCATATCGGCTAATTTACCTTGGATAGGAGGAATAATAGCCCCACCTAAAATCATCATAATTAAAAAGGCAGATCCTTGTGAAGTATATTTACCTAATCCTGTAATTGAAAGAGCAAATATGCATGGCCACATAATAGAACATGCAAGACCACCACTAATAAATGCATAAACTGCAATTTCTCCGGTAGTAAACAAACCTATAAGCATGGCTATGATACCTATCATAGAGAATACTAACAAGGTTTTTGAAGGGTTTTGATTGCCTACAAAAAAGCCTATTACCAAAATAAATATGCAAGAAGCATAAGGATACATAGAAGAAACATCAGTGCCTCTAACTTGATTAACGAATAAAATAACTGCAAAGGCAACAAATGGTACCACAATGGTTAACACTTTAAAGATTGAATCTGAAATTTTAAAAGCACTAATAGCACCTGTCCATCTTCCAATCATCAAACTTCCCCAGTATAAAGATATAAACGGAGCAATCATAGATTCGTTTAATCCACCCATAGCAGGCTCTTTTAATAATGCTCCCATATTAGATTGGATAGAAACCTCTACGCCTACGTAGGTAAAAATAGCCAACATACCTAATACTAATTGTGGATACTTTAAAGCACCCGCTCCTGGTTCAAATGCTTCATCTGATTTGATATTAGGCAATTTTTTAGAGAAATAAAGAAATGCTGCAACCAAAACAAAGACCGCTGCTAATATTAAATACAATGTTTTAATAGATGCTATGGATGTACTAGAACCATCATTATTTTTTAATGAACCAAAAAGAAAATAGCTCACAATAATGGGACCTAAGGTAGTACCTAAAGAATTAATACCGCCGGTAAAATTTAAACGATGAGCACCAGACTCGCTTGGACCAAGAGCAACCACAAACGGATTTGCGCAGGTTTGCTGTAAAGAAAAGCCTAAAGCAACTATAAAAAATGCAGAAAGGATAAAATTAAATGATCCACTATTCACAGCTGGAATAATCGCTAATGCTCCTACAACAGATAATAACAAACCAATTACAATTCCATTTTTATAACCAATTCTATTAAGGATATCTATTTTAAAAGCCTGTGATGCAATATATAATAGCACAGAGCCCATGAAATAGCCACCATAAAAGGTAAAGTCAATCAATTGAGATTGAAACTGAGTTAGAGAAAAATGTGATTTACAAAAAGGTATAAATATCCCATTGGAAGCCGCAACAAATCCCCAAAAGAAAAATACGGTTATGATGGTACCTAATGCACCGGTGTTCGTTTTAGTTTGTTCCATATAAAATTGTAATTTTTTGTAAGATATAAAATCAAATTTATAAATAAAACTCTTTGTACATAAAAAAAGCGCATCAAACGATGCGCTTTATTCATGTGTATTTTAAACAAATTAACCCGGAATTCGAGACATATATTTACCCATTTCATTCAATTGGTCAACCACTTGTTTGTTTGTGGGTTTGCTAGATTTTGCTTTAGCATAGTACATTTTAGCACTTTTAAATTCTCTTCTTTGAACCGCAATACTGGCTAATTGAATATAGGCAGTAGCTGTATTATCTGCATCAGGCAAACCTAATTTAACGGCTCTTTTCAAATGCTCAACGGCTTCTTTGGTATTGCCTTTTTTATAGGCAATAGAACCTAATTGTAAGTAGGCTGTGCCTTCAAATCCTTTTTCAGTTATACCAGCATTAATACTTTTTTTAAGATCCGTTTCTGCTTGATCTAAATTATCAGACATGGTTGAAAAATTTGCCTGAAGCATGTAGTAGGAAGAGCGAACAGGTTTGTATAACCATTCCGGTTTTTTTACCTTATCTAGTAGGGCCTTAGCGCCATCCATATCACCTTCTTCTACAAATTTTTGGATTAATGACATAGGTCCTATAAGATAATGGGCAGCAATCATTAATAGACCAACCAACAAGAAAATCCAAGCAATCCACCATGTAACTGCAAAACCAATATAAAAACCAAGTGCTAACAAAAGGATAGCCAATGGTATTCTATTAAAAACTAAAAATTTACGCATGACCCTGTTAAATACTTTAATGAAATACAAATATAGAGTTATAAACGATAGTTTACAAGAATCAAGCATTCAAAATATATATAAATACTACCTTTGCATAGCATGAATTATCCTACATCCTCAGATAACTGGTTCGAAACCTGGTTTGCATCTCCCTATTATGCCATGTTATATGCGCATAGAGATGATAAAGAAGCTGAACTTTTTATCGACAACATACTAAAGTATCTACCCCTTAATAATCAAGCTAAAATTTTAGATATTGCTTGTGGCGAAGGTAGACATGCCGCTTATATCGCCAGCAAAGGCTATGATGTTCAAGGCATAGACTTATCGGAAAGAAGTATTAGCATAGCAAAAGCTAAAGAACACCAACATTTGAAATTTTCTGTTGAAGACATGCGAACTGTTGTTAAAGAAAATCATTTTGATGTGGTTTTTAATTGTTTTACAAGTTTTGGCTATTTTGATACCCAATCTGAAAATCAATTAGTTGCTAATGCTTTTGCCACTCAACTTAAAGAAGGAGCTTATCTTGTTTTTGATTTTTTAAATGTGCATAAGACCATTAAAAACTTGGTGGAGCGAGAAAGTAAAACTATTGATAATATTACATTTCATATTACTAGAAAGATAGATCAAGGCTTTATAATTAAAACTATCGAGATAGAAGATCCACAACAAGAAAAGTTAGTATTTCATGAGCAAGTTGCAGCTTTAGATAAAGAACGAATAGCTCAATTTTTCTTACAAGCTGGCTTGCATCAAGTATCCATTTTTGGCAATTATAGATTGGAAGAATTTAAGGAAGAAGAAAGTGATCGTTTAATTTACATATTTAAAAAATAACCATGGGTATTGTAGACGCCTTACTTAAGTTGGATCATAGTATATGGGTAAAAATAAATAATGAATGGCATTTTCGTTTGCTAGATGAAATAATGCCTATCATTAGGAATCAATATACTTGGGCACCTGTATATGCTTTTTTGTTGTTTTTCTCTATTTGGAAATTTGGCAAAAAGGGATTGTTTTGGAGTTTAGCTTATTTTATATGCTTCGCCCTTTGCGATTACATTAGTGCAGGTATTATTAAAGAAGCCGTTATGCGCTTAAGACCTTGTAATGACCCAATTAATTCTTTGCAAATGAGATTATTGGTAGAATGTGGGAGTGGTTACAGTTTTCCTTCCTCTCATGCCACTAACCATTTTGGGATGTCTTTATTTCTGTATTTCAGCTTCGGAAAATTCTACAAATGGATAAAACCAACAGTTATCTTATGGGCTGCTTTAGTTGCTTATGCTCAGGTATATGTTGGTGTACATTATCCAATAGATGTCTTTACAGGAGCAATTATAGGAAGCTTGATAGGCTTCTTGATAGCTAAGCTATTTAATAGATTAATTGTATTAGAACGCTAAATAAACTAAAGGGCATCTAAGGCATCCTTTGAACTATTCAATTCAAAATAACTCTTTAATACTTTGATGTTCTCTTTGTCAACTATTTGACTGTGAATATTTTTAATATAATCTAGTCGAGTACTTTCAAATAAAAACAATTTTATAATCTCTTCTACTTGCACCGTATTTAATTGTTTAGCACTAGAAAGCTCTATTGCCTTTTTCAATTTTTCTACATCTGTATTTTGTTCATTTAAACTAACCTTAAATTGAGCTAATTCAGCTGCACTTAAAAGGGAGAAAATTTTACTATTAACTTTCTCCGAATACATCGCATTCTGACCAGAATAAGAATAAAAAACTTCGGAAGCTTCTTTTTCTTTTACATCCATTGAATTAATGAAGGGATCTACCGTACAGGTATATTGAACAGCATCATAAGTTCTAATACTACCATTATAAATTTCAGTCAGTTTTTCTCCTGGTCGTGTAGAAAAGGGCTCAGCTTGATATACTTGAATACTATGTTTGCCTTCTGGGATTTCAGCAACGGTAATAGTTCTAGCTATTTTATTGAAAAAGCGATTATCAACTTTTAACTTTATTAAACAATTATCGGAAGAGTGAAAACGCATGATACTACCCTCTTTCTTTTGTTGTGCAAATGCAAAACAAAAGCTCATAAAGCAAAGTAATAATAAGGTCAATTTCATAATAAATGATTTAAGATGTTAAATAGGCTGCAATAATTCCTGTAGCTACACCAGCGTTTAATGACTCTGCACCGCCAATTCTAGGTATTGTAATAGGATGACTAGCAAAGGGTAATAATTCAGGAGCTATGCCTTTTGATTCATTACCTATTAATATAATACCAGCTTGCTTTAATTTAACTTGAAATAAATTATCACCATTTAATAGGGCTGCATAAACAGGCAATTGATTTGTTTTAAAAAAAGTATCTAGCTCTTTATATTCAACAGCTACTCTAAGATGAGCACCCATGCCTGATTGTATTACTTTGTGATTGTAAATATCAACACATTGAGGAGAACAAATTATAGTATTAATTCCAAACCAATCAGCAATACGTAATATAGTACCCATATTGCCAGGGTCTTGAATCGTATCTAACGCAATTATCCAGCCCGTTTCCTTGGGTATTACCATCTTCGAACTATTATATTCAACAACTAATAGGACATGATTAGGTGTTTGCAATTGAGACATTCTACCTAAAGTTTGTTCGTCTACCTCAAAAACTTGTGCTGAAGAATGTTTGGAAATAATTGATTGATTTTTGCTTATCCATACGGAAGTGGCAATAATCATTTGTACATTTGCACTAGATTGCAACCACTCGATGGCTAGTTTTTCTCCTTCAGCAACATATAATTTATGTAGCTCTCGGTTTTTAGCTTGAGCGAGTGATTTGATAAATTTTATTTGTGCATTTGTAATCATCACTTACAAATCTACATAAATAGCTATATGCTTTATGAATTTTAGGCTTACTATTTTTAATATTTTAACGTTTTCGCTATTTATAGTGCTATTTTTTAGCAGTTGTAACAGTACCAAACATCTTTCTGAAAATCAATATTTACTAAGAAAAAATAGCATTCACATTAATACAAATAATCGTTTTCTTAAAAAAAGCGATTTAATTGATCAATTACAATCTTACATTATTCAAAAACCAAATAGCTATTTTCCAAGTATAGGATTGGGTATTTCCTTCCCAGTAAAACTTTACTTGTATAATTTTAGATATAATAAATATGCCAAAGACTCTAATAGTTTGTTTATTAAAAATAAAATTGTTGAAAAACCAGTCATTTATGATAGTAGTTTGAAAAATAAGTCTAAAAGCAATATTGCGAAGTACTTATACAACAATGGGTATTTTTATGCTAATGTTTCTGATAGCACCTATGTTAAAAATCAAAAAGCATATGTTCAATACAATATTGAGACTGGTAAAAAATATCAAATCAATCAATTTACATTTGACATCGATGACTCTAGCATTGCAAAAATTATTGCCAATAACGTAAACCTGTTTCCTATTCAGCCAAATAAAGATTTTTCTATGTCTTTATTAGATGAACAAAGAAGTTTCGTTACCAATTTATTGAGAAATAATGGTTATTTCTTTTTCACTAATAGCAATATCTCCTTTTTATTAGACACTTTGCAAATTGATTCAAAGACCAAAAAAAGAGAAAATTTACTATTCAAAAGTTTAAATATAACATCTTCCGAGAAGAACCACCCAATCAATATTTCTTTAAAAGTCAGAAACAATGACGATCCAAGGTCTTATACCACATATTCTATAGGTGACATTAAGGTGTATATGGATTTTGAATCCAATGCTGATTTTACAGACTCCAGTTTGCACCATATTGAATATGAAAACATCCACTTCTATTATCATAATTATTATGTAAATAAAAACGTAATTCATAAGCACTTGTTTCTTGACAAAGGCACTTATTTCAAACAAGATAATTATGATCAAACAATCAACAAACTGAACGATTTAGGGATATTTAAATACATAAGAATATTTATTGATGCAGACACTTCAATGGACAACCGTAATTTAAATTGTACCATTGTATTAAGTCCAACTCAAAAATATGATCTTTCTTTTAATGTTGAATTATCTAATGCGACTACCTATAGTTTGGGCTCTGCATTAAATTTTAATATTAAAAATAGAAATGTACTGAAAGGCGCTAATCTCTTATCTGCAAACTTAACAGGAGGTTATGAATACAGCTATAATAATAATCTAAGTCCTAAATTTTTAGAAAAATTCTATTTGCTCTCTAGGAATATCAGTGGTAATATTAATTTCATTTTACCAAAATTCATTTTGCCAATTCCAATAAAGGGGGCATCTAAAAGTAATCAACCAACAACTACCCTCACTATAGGTTCTAGTTTACAAGATAGGATCAATTATTTTAAATTGATTAATACTGTTTTTAGCATTAATTATAATTGGCACGAAACGGAAAAAAAACAATGGAATGTGGTACCTGCATTCATGAATTTTGTGTCCTTACCCTATACCTCCGATTCTTTTAAGAATAGACTTGCAACTAACTCATTTTTAGAAAAAAGTTATCAAGAAGCGTTTATTGAGGGCGAACGAATTAATTTTATTTACTCAAATCAAATTAGAAACAAGAAAACAGACTTATTTTACCTTAAAATAGGCATTGAAGAAGCAGGTGGATTAGTGTCAGGATTAAGTAAATTAGGCATATTAAACAAAGATCTTAAGTTTGCACAATACGTAAAATTTGACTTAGAAGCTATCAAATATATTAATTACAAAAAATCTATGTGGGCATTTAGATCCATCATAGGTGTTGGTATGCCTTATGGCAATTCAAGTACACTACCCTATATCAAACAGTATTTTGTAGGTGGCCCCTATAGTTTAAGAGGTTGGCGGGCCAGACAGTTGGGTCCTGGCGCTTATGTTAGCTATGATTCTACAAATGCTCAGTTTATAGATAGAACAGGTGATATTAAATTTGAGTGTAATGCCGAATATAGGTATGATATTTTACAGTTGTTTGGAGGCACCATAAAGATGAATGGTGCTATATTTACAGACGCTGGTAATATATGGATGAGTAGAAGTTCTGAAAAGCCTAATACGCAATTTTTGTTTAGTCAAGCATTTAATAATTTAGCAATCTCATCTGGAACTGGTATTCGATTAGATTTTGCTGGTTTTGTAATATTACGATTTGATGCTGCTTTCCCAATAAAACAAGCAAGTCCTAATGCATTGAATACTTGGCAGATAAAAAATATTGATATCTTTAACCCTACTTGGAGAGCTAATAATCTAATTTTTAATTTTGCAATTGGCTATCCTTTCTAAACCTTTGCTTATATTGCAATAAAATAAGGCATATTCTATGCGAAATATTAAATTAATTGAAGTTAAATCAGAAATAGGAGCAGGTACTCGAGGCGCTAGTTTAGGTGTAGATGCTATAAAAATTGCTGCGCTCGATTATATGAGTAGTTTTTTTGTCAACTTTCCTTCTCAAATAGTTGAAACAGAGAATCGCTTGTTATACGAACCCATCGAATCGCCTTACGCAAAACGTATTAAGGGTATTAATACGATGTATGAACGTGTTTCTGAAGCGGTTTCTTCTACTATCAAATCAGGTGTATTTCCCATTGTATTAGCTGGAGATCATAGCACGGCTGGTGGTACCATAGCTGGACTTAAAATGGCAAAGCCGAAACAAGAATTAGGTGTTATTTGGGTAGATGCCCATGCTGATTTACATACGCCTTATACTACACCAAGTGGAAATATGCACGGTATGCCATTAGCTACAGCATTGGCTGAAGATAATATTGAAAATCAAATGCATCACCCTGATGAACAAACCATCAAATACTGGGATTCGCTTAAAAATATTGGTAAAATTCATCCGAAAATTAAACCAGAGAATATTGTTTATATAGCTCTTCGTGATTATGAAAAGGAAGAAGAAGCTATTATTAAACAAAATAATATCAAAGTAATAACAGTTGCAGAAATCCGTAAGAAAGGTGTTATGCATGCAGTTCGTCAAACTTTACTACACTTATCTAATTGCGATCAAATCTATTTGTCTTTTGACGTAGACTCTTTAGATAGTGCCATTTCAAGAGGTACAGGAACACCCGTAATAAATGGACTAAAAGAAAGAGAAGCAGAGGATTTAGTTGCAACGCTTATGCAAAATCATAAAATTTGCTGCTTAGAGATTACGGAGGTAAATCCTACATTGGATAAAGAAAACTTAATGGCCGAAATTGCTTTTAATATCTTACAAAGAAGCGTCAACCAATTGTTGATGAACTAAAAAATAAAGGAGGAAATTTTTCCTCCTTTATTTTTTTATTGTCACTTTAAAAGATTTTAATTTGAATACCAGATCTTTTTCGTCTTTAACGATAACGTCATTTATAAACAAGGTATCGCCAATTTTGGAATGATTTAGAATATAGCTTAAATGATTTTCATTCATTACAGCACCTTTATTATTGTAGGAAGAATAATCAGGAACAATTATGGCGTTGCCAATAGAATCTTCATATAAATTTCGCTCTGCCAATACCATGTCAAACGATAGTACGCTATAAATCTTTTTTGAAGAATCAACTGATTGCAAAGGGGTTTTTATCAGCGAGTCAAATACGCGCTTTGTCATATACTTATCTCCATAGGTATTGTCACCCCAATAAGCCCAAATTGTTTTGGGTTTTTTGTTGGTAATTTCTATACTGCTTTTCTGAATAGTTGTTTTACCTTTTTGAGCAACAGCATAAAAAGCAGTACAAAGAATTAGTATAGTAATTAAGTTAGCTTTCATAAACAATTACATTATAAAAGTTTTAAACTTTCTTCAATGGTTTTAATTTTAGCCATAGCATCCGCTTGTTTCTTTTGTTCAATTGCTATAACTTCTGGCTTAGCATTCTGAACAAATTTTTCATTGCTTAATTTTTTCTCTACACTTTGCAAGAAACCAATGAAATATTGTAAATCCTTTTCCAATTGAGCTTTTTGAGCTTCTGTATCTATAGTTGTATCATTTAAAAGTACATACAATTTATCAACACCTACCACTAAAGAAATACCACCTGCAACAGGTTCTTTCGTCATTTCAATAGAACTCGCATTGATTTGCTTAGCTAATAATCCTAATACTGAAGTATAAACAAGTTCCTGATCCGATGTAATGTATAAAGCAATTGACTCTTTAGGTTTTACATTATTCTTATTTCTGGCATCACGAATGGCCGTAATTACTGATTTTAAATGATTGCCTTGTTGAATGATAGCCTCATTTACAGTCGATTGTTCTATAGCTGGCAATTGTCTTACCATTAAGTCATCACCCGCAGTACGATCTGATAATGCATGATAAATTTCCTCGGTGATAAAAGGTAAATAAGGATGTAATAATTGTAATAAAGACTCGTAAATAGCTAGTGTTTTAGCATAGGCAGTTTTAGGAAATCCTTTGTCTAGTGCAGGTTTTACCCACTCTAAATACCAAGAACAAAAATCGTCCCAAATTAAAGAATAAATAGTTTTTAAAGTCTCTGATAATTTAAACTCCTCCTCATATTTATCAATAACCAGTCTAGCTGCAATAATCTGCTGTTCCATCCATTGAATAGCAAACTCATGCGTAGCATCCATTGGTTCATCTACCAATTTTGCTTCCCACATTTTAGTCAATTTCAGAGCATTCCACATTTTATTGCAGAAATTTCTTCCTTGCTCTAGCATAGCTTCATCATATAGTAAATCGTTACCAGCGGGTGATGAAATCAATACGCTGAAACGAACCGCATCTGTTCCAAATGTATCAATCAAAGCAAGTAAATCAGGTGAATTACCTAATGATTTACTCATTTTACGACCCATTTTATCTCTAACAATACCCGTGAAATAAACTTTTTCAAAAGGTATTACTTGCTTGTAATTTGTACCCGCCATAATCATTCTAGCTACCCAGAAGAAGATAATTTCTGGTGCGGTAACTAATGTTTGTGTAGGATAATAATATTGAAGTTCTTTATTTTGCTCATCTGCATTCCATCCAAAAACTTCCATGGGCCATAACCAACTACTAAACCAAGTATCTAAACAATCTTCATCTTGTTTTAGATCATTAATGCTTAATGATGGATGAGAATCATTTATTTTATCTAAAAGATCTGCTTCATTTTTGGCAACAATCATAGTGCCATCTGGCAAATACCAAGCAGGTATTCTATGTCCCCACCACAATTGTCGGCTAATACACCAATCCTTGATGTTTTCCATCCAATGGCGGTAAAGATTTTTATATTTACTAGGTACAAATTCTATGCTAGCATTGGGTGATAAAACAGCTTCTAAAGCTGGTTTTACCAATTCGTCCATTTTACACCACCATTGCATGCTTAACCTTGGCTCAATCACCACATCTGTTCTCTCCGAATAACCAACTTGATTGGCATAAGGTTCCGTTTTTACTAAATGACCTAGTGCCTCTAATTCTGCAGCTATTTTTTTGCGAACTACAAATCGATCTTCGCCCACAAATAACTGAGCTGCTTCGCTCATTGTACCATCAGCATTAATGGTGTCAATAACCGATAATTTATGTTTTATACCTAAATTATAATCGTTAATATCATGTGCTGGAGTTACTTTTAGTGCACCTGTACCAAATTCCATATCGATGTAATCATCAAAAATGATAGGAATTTTTCTATTAACTAAGGGAACAAAACAATGCGCACCTTTTAAATGCGCATATCGAGGATCGTCAGGATGTACACAAATGGCAGTATCTCCCAAAATGGTTTCTGGTCGTACTGTAGCAATTGTAATATAAGCTTCTTCAGGAGTATCTAATTTATATCGAACGTGGTATAAATTAGATTGTGTTTGTTTGAAAATTACCTCTTCATCACTCAATGCTGTTTGGGCCTTAGGATCCCAATTAATCATTTTTACACCACGGTAAATAAATCCTCTTTCATACAAATCATTGAATACTCTAATTACAGCAGCATAGTAATCGGTATCCATAGTAAAATGGGTTCTATCCCAATCTAAGGCACAACCTAATTGTCGAAGCTGTTCTAATATTATTCCGCCATATTTTTCTTTCCAAGCCCATGCATGAGTTAAGAAATCAGCTCTACTTAATGTATTTTTATCAATTCCCTGTTCACGTAACATAGCCACTACCTTTGCTTCTGTAGCAATAGAAGCATGATCGGTACCGGGCACCCAACACGTATTAAAGCCTTTCATTTTAGCTCTTCTTATAAGTGCATCTTGAACGCTATTATTTAAAGCATGACCCATGTGTAAGACACCCGTAACGTTAGGTGGAGGCATTACTATGGTGTAAGCAGGTCTGTCATCGGGAACAGATTTAAAATATCCATTTTTTTCCCAATGTTGATACCATTTAGACGCAGCTTCTTGATGCTGAAAATTCTTACTTAAGTCCATAATTAATCACTAAAATATAGACTCAAAGATACTATCTATCCTCCATATTTTGAAACGCTAAGAGGTATAATTAATAAGGGAAAAACTATAGATTAGGTTGGTTTTTTACAAATTGAAGCACATAGTAGGCTATCAATTTTCCAATACTTGGATCTGTTGGTCCACCTTCAATCTGGTAAGCGCCTTCACAAATATGAAAATAAGCGCAATTTTCTTGAGCACTAATGGTTTTTATAAAATTCATTACACTGTTTGCCGAAAAACCGATGGGAGCATAAGCGCTCGAATTGACCTTAGCAATAGCATCTACATCTAATTCGAAACCAAATTTTTTATTAGAAATAGTGCCAATCGCAGTTAATAATTGATCTAACTGTTGAGTTTCATTTAAGTTTAATAAGTCTTCATACCAGTTAATATTACATGCATTAGATTGCAATGCACTGAATTGATAAGCACTGGTATAATTTTGATGCAAGCCCCACAAAACATACTGATCTATATATTGCTTTGATTTTGCATAACTAAATCCATTTCCACTATGCCTACCTTCTAATGCTCTAAAATCGCTATGAGCATCGATATTAATAACATTTATAGCCTGATGTTGATCTTCTGAAAGGGCTTTTAATAAAGGATAGGCATTATTATGACCTCCACCAATTACAATTGGAATTTTATTATAGGATAAGATTTTGGAAACAAGTTCAGATACGGATTGATCTATCGTCTCTACCAAAGCTCTTAATTCCTCCACGTTATCGTCTTTATGTTTCACATATGTAGCGCTAAAATCAAAAGCTCCTAAAATTAATAAGTGTGCTGGATTAAAAAAAGAATTGGATTGGGTATTCAAAAGTGCTTTTAAGGCCCATTCAAAAGCGGTATGCGCCCCAGGTCGACCAAAATTAGCACGAACACCAAAATCTTCTGGAATACCTATTAAAACATATTTTGAAGCATTATCAGCAAGTGCTTCTATGCTTGCTCCATCTTCCAAACAAGTAACTGATTCCCCAAATTTAGTTTCACCTGCTCTAGTTTGAACATAGGAAAGCAGCTTCTTTTTGGTATATATAGAAAACGGAATAGACATACCCAAAGCTACTATCATTTTTTATTATACCCACATACCTACAAAAAAAATATTATTCAATACCTTTGCTTTAATAAATTTTAAATACCTATGTACCCAATAGAAATTGTAGCTCCAATGAAACAAGAGCTTACCAACCATGGATTCCAAGAATTACTTTCAGCTACCGATGTAGAACAAAGTATTAATAAAGGCGGCACTACCCTAGTAGTACTCAACTCAGTTTGTGGTTGTAGCGCAGGAACAGCTCGTCCGGGCGTTATAATGGCTGTGCAAAATGCAACAAAAAAACCAGGTCAATTAACTACAGCTTTTGCAGGTTATGATACGGAAGCAGTTGCAAAAATTAGAGAATATTTATTGCCATATCCTCCATCTTCACCTTGTATTGCCCTGCTAAAAGATGGACAATTAGTGCATATGATCGAAAGACATATGATAGAAGGCAGACCAGCGCAAATGATTGCTTCTAATCTTCTGCAGGCATTTGAAGATCATTGTTAATAGTTAAGGCATTCGAAAGAATGCCTTTTTTAATGTTATCATTTCTATCCATTTCAAAAATTGTATCTTTGAACCTTCAAAATTGTCCAATTTGCAGAAAATCATTATCATAACTGCTCCTTCAGGATCTGGAAAATCAACCCTTGTTAAGCGTTTATTAGATGCTATGCCCGAGTTGAGTTTCTCTGTTTCTGCTTGTACGCGTTCTCCTCGAGGCAATGAGCAACATGGTGTAGAATATTATTTCATATCCGTAGAGGAGTTTAAGCAGCATATTCAACAAGATGATTTTATTGAATGGGAAATGGTTTATGAAGGCAAATATTACGGAACATTAAAAACGGAAATCGATAGAATTATCAATGCGCAGCTAATACCGCTTGTAGATATCGATGTAAAAGGAGCCTTAAAAGTTAAACAACAATATGAACATGCCTTTTCTATTTTTATAAAAGCACCTAATTTAGAAATACTAAAAGAACGCCTAATTAAAAGAGGTACAGACTCAGCAGAGAGTATCCAAGAACGATTGGATAAAGCGTCTGAAGAACTTCAATTTGCATCCCAATTCCACACCACTTTAGTAAATGATGATTTAGAATTATCTGCGAAGGAGTTAATTCAGCTTGTAAAATCATTTTTATATGTATCTTAGTAAAAAATAAGTTCCAAACATGGACATCACTGAATTAGTTATCTATATTATTAGTTGTATTTTATTAATTGGCTTTTTTGCAGGTACAGAAATTGCCTTTATTACTGCCAACAAATTATCTATTGAACTTCAAAAAAAGCAAGGAACAACTTCTGGAAGAATTATCTCCAAGTTTATGATGAATCCTGCAGAGTTTATTGGCACCAGCTTGATTGGCATTAATATCGTACTAGTGGTGTATGGCTTATTAATGACGGAGCTCACCAAACCTCTATTTGAGTTATTACCAGAGGCCCTCAACAAGCAATTTATTCATTTGTTTTTGGACACCTTAATTGCCACAGTTTTCATTCTCGTTTTTGCCGAATTCTTACCTAAGGCTATATTTAGAGCAAAAGCTGATAGTGCTTTGAAGATATTTAGCATTCCTATGTATCTCCTTTATTTATTGCTTTTCCCTATTGCTAAATTATTCGTTAGTATTTCTGAATTTATATTAAAATATTTATTCAATGTTCGTATAAAAGAAAATCAAATTATCTTCAATCGTGTTGATCTAGAAGTGTTTGTTAAGCAATCTTTACACGGTCATGAAAATGATAATAATGAAGTGAACACCGAACTTTTTGAAAATGCATTGTACTTAGTGAATGTAAAAATTCGCAAATGTATGATACCAAGAAATGAAATTGAAGCCGTAGAGGTAAATGCAGATATAGCAAAGGTTAAAGCTCAATTTATTAAGACTAAATTATCAAAAATCATAGTTTACGAAGGTAATATTGACAATATTATTGGCTATTTACACCATTTAGATCTCAACAGAAAACCTGCCAATATCAGAGAGATTCTACACACCATTCATGCAGTTCCAGAAACTATGAGTGCCGTAGATTTAATGAATAGCTTTACCAAGGAACGTAAAAGTATAGCTTGGGTTGCCGATGAGTTTGGTGGCACTGCAGGTATAGTAACCATGGAAGATGTTTTGGAAGAAATCTTTGGCGATATTAATGACGAGTATGATGTTGAAGAATATGTAGAAAAGCAATTGTCAGAAAATGAATTTATTTTCTCTGGTAGATTAGAACTAGACTATCTCAATGAGAAATACAATTTTAATTTCGAAAGTGAAGATTCGGAGACGCTTTCAGGCTACATTATTGCTAATCATGAAACCATTCCAAAACGTAAAGATCGTATCATCATTGATCACTACGAGTTTGATATTTTGTTAGTAACCGAAACCCGAATTGATACGGTAAAAATTAAAGTACTTGCTAAATTGTAACGCATATGTCTATCCTAGCTCCTTTTAACCTCCAACAATGGATTGCAGATCATAAAGATCTTTTGAAGCCACCTGTTGGTAATGCTTGTATCTACAAACAAGCTGGTGATTTTATTGTAATGGTGGTTGGCGGACCCAATAGTAGGAAAGATTATCACTACAACGAATCAGAAGAATTATTCTATCAATTAGAAGGTACTATTGAAGTGAAAATCATAGAAGATGATCAACCTAGAACCATTGTTTTAAACCCTGGTGAAATATTTCTACTTCCAGCAAAAGTTCCTCATTCTCCGCAAAGAGGTCCAAATACCGTTGGCTTAGTCATTGAAAAAGTTAGAAAAGGTAAAGAAATAGATGGATTTTTATGGTTTTGTGAGCAATGTAATACCAAATTATATGAAGAATACATGGAGTTGACGGATATCGTACAGCAATTACCTCCTGTAATGCAACGCTTCTATTCCGACGAAAACAAAAGAACCTGCAAAGCATGTAATCATGTAATGCAAGCTCCTGAACTGAAAAAATAAGCTGAAAATTGTAATTAATAGACCTAAAAAATTATTTTTGTAAAAAATAACCCTAATCATGTCACATCATCACAAAACACCAAAAGACACTAGTTCAAAACCTTCTCTTGTAGCTCCTTTTTTCCTAGTTGCTATTGTAGCTGGCTTATTTATCGCAATCGTTAATTTCGTAAGCGCTATGAGTGAGCACGAAGGTGGTCATGAAGCAAATCATGAAACTACAGAACATGTTGTTGCTCCTGAACATGCAGCTGCTGACACAACTCACACAGCAACGGAAGATACTACCGCTACTCATCACTAATATATCCTCGCCGTAAATGCAATCAAATAAAACCTATGTAATTACTGGCGCTGCTGGTTTTATTGCGAGTTATCTTGTTGGTTTTTTAAACCGACAAGGAATTGATCATTTAATTTTAGTAGATGACTTTTCTCGTACCGATAAAGAAGCCAATTTATCGGATAAGAAATATCTTCAAAAAATAGAACGATCTGTTTTTTTTGATTGGTTAAAAACCAATACTAGTCCTATAGATGGAATTTTTCATTTAGGCGCGAGAACCGACACCACGGAAATGAATTATGCAATTCATGAAGAATTAAATGTTGTTTATTCTCAGCGTATTTGGAATTGGTGTGCAGAAAACAACATTCCTATAGTATATGCTTCTTCTGCTGCAACCTACGGTAAGGGCGAATTGGGCTATGTTGATAATCATGACATCGTAGCGCAACTAAAACCTTTGAATCCATACGGAGCTTCTAAAAATAATTTTGACATTTGGGCATTAAAACAAAGTGTAACACCGCCATTCTTTGCTGGTGTTAAGTTTTTTAATGTATATGGCCCTAATGAGTATCATAAAGGTAGAATGGCATCTGTAATTATGCATGCCTTCAATCAAATACAGTCAAAAGGGTCAATGACCTTGTTTAGATCACATCATCCCGATTTTAAAGATGGAGAGCAAATAAGGGACTTTATTTATGTTAAAGACATTGTGTCTATTTGTGTTTGGTTAATGGAAAACCAACCATCAAATGGCTTATATAATGCTGGTACTGGTAAAGGTAGGACTTTTGTGGATCTAGCAAAAGCTTTATTTACAGCTCTAGAAAAGCCTACTGACATTCAATTTATTGATACTCCAATTGATATCAGAGATAAATATCAATACTTCACCCAAGCAGATACCAACAAATTAAGAGCTGCAGGTTATCCTACACCTTTTACTTCCTTAGAAGATGGTATTAAAGAATATGTTACGGAATATCTTTTAATGCATACTTATTTCTAATCATGCAGTTACCTCAAAGAGATTATTACGCTGTTATTTTTATTTCTATTAAATCATCTAATGATGAGGGTTATGAGGCATTAGATGCAGCTACCCTTGAATTGGCCCAACAACAAAAAGGTTATCTAGGTCATATTTCATCATTTGATGGGAAAAAGCAGATTTTTATTTCTTATTGGGAGAGTGATGAAGCAATACGTGTTTGGCAGAATAACGAAATTCATAAAGCCGCTAAAGCAAAAGCTCAGGTATGGTATGATGCATTTATAAGCCAAGTATGCAAAGTAGAACATGCTTCTTTTCACCATGCAGCTAAACTGTCAAGCTAAGAACTTCTTGTACATGTTCTTTTAAATAAGCCACGATTAAGGAATTCATCGTAAGATATGCATTTTTAAATTGCTCGTCTAAGGCATTAAATTGCGGCAATTGATCGTAAAGTTTAGTAAATAATTCTAACGTATGGGCAGCTTTAAATATAGAATGGTGCTGTACATATTCTACTAATACCTTGTCCAAAATAAGTACCATTTTATAATCCCCCACTACTTTCAGGCCCTCCATAAATTCAGGAATCAAACTCACATATTCATTATGAATGAATTGAATAAATCCTCCTGATGGCACATGCATCATGATATAATGGTGAATGACCAAAGCTTTCTGAATAGGATTTAATTGGTCTAATAAATCAAAAGATTGATCTTGATATATTTTTTCATGAAATGGTGCTGCAACGAAATCAATAATTGCTTCATCAGATTGATTAGCTAATATTTCAGACCATTCGGTTATAGCTATTGAAGGTTTCATAGAAGGCTAAAATTACAAATAACATGATAAAAATTGGTTGGAACTACTATTATTTTAATAATTAAAAAATTACTTTTACATACTTAAACCAATTTGATGCAACGCATATATTTTGACAATGCGGCAACAACGGCCCTGTCTGCAGAAGCACTTCAAGCAATGATGCCTTATTTAACTGAAAAGTTTGGCAATCCATCCTCTATTTATTCTTATGGTAGAGAAAGCAAGATGGCTATAGAGCAAGCAAGAAAAAGTGTTGCCAAAATTTTAAATACTAGTCCTGGCTCCATATTCTTCACTTCAGGTGGAACAGAAAGTAGCAATACTGCAATTTTAGCATCTGTTCATGATTTAGGTTGCAAGCATATTATCACTTCACCCATTGAGCATCATGCTACATTGCACACGGTAGAGCATTTAGCCGCACATGGAGCAGTAAGCGCTAGTTATGTTAAATTAACATCGAATGGGCATTTTGATTTAGAACACCTAGAAGAACTATTGGCCTCTAGCAAAGAAAAAACCTTGGTTACCCTTATGCATGCCAATAACGAAATAGGCAACTTAATGGATATTAAGGCAGTAGGATTGTTATGTAAAAAATACAATGCTATATTCCATAGCGATACGGTACAAACGGTAGGTCACTACCCTATAGATTTAAAAGAAACCCATGTGCATTTTATAAATGGTGCGGGTCATAAGTTTCATGGACCAAAGGGAGTGGGCATCTTATACATCAATGAAGACATCAGTATAAAACCATTAATTAGTGGCGGAGCACAAGAGCGTAATATGCGTGCAGGCACAGAAAATTTATATGGCATTGTGGGTTTTGCAAAAGCTTTAGAAGATGCTACGCATAATCATGATATCGATAAAGCATATATCTTATCGTTGAAGTATTATATGGCAGATGCATTACAACAGGCATTTCCAGAACTACTTTTTAATGGAGACACCAAAGGTGATAGCCTTTACACCGTTTTAAATGTAGCCTTCCCACATACTCCAAAAACAGAAATGTTGTTATTCAACTTAGATATGGCAGGTATTTGTATAAGTGGTGGAAGTGCCTGCAGTAGCGGCGCTAGTAGTGTAAGCCATGTGATTAAAAATATTCATGGAGAAAAGGCAAATAGTCTTGTACCAATTCGATTTTCATTCTGCAAACACAATACCCAAGAAGAGATAGACTTGGTCATAGAAAAGTTAAAAGAACTAATATAAAAAAGGGGTTACAGTTGTAACCCCTTTTCAATTAAGTATGATAAAGATTAAAATCTTTCTAAACCACTGAAGAAGAAATTACCTTCAATTTCAGCATTTTCATCACTATCAGAACCATGCACAGCGTTTTCACCTATAGATGTTGCATATGCTTTACGAATAGTACCTTCTGCAGCTTCAGCAGGATTAGTAGCACCGATTAAAGTTCTGAAATCAGCTACTGCATTATCTTTTTCTAAAATAGCAGCAACAATTGGTCCGCTACTCATAAATTCAGTTAGTTCGCCATAAAATGGACGAGCACTATGTACCGCATAAAATTGTCCAGCTTGAGCAAGACTTAATTGCGTGTATTTCATTGCCACAATACGGAATCCTCTGTCATTAATCATTTTTAAAATTGCACCAATATGACCATTGCGAACTGCATCTGGTTTAATCATGGTAAAAGTTCTGTTGGTTGCCATAGCTATTAAATTTTTGTTTTTGCGATGCAAAGATAAGATTAGATTTTCGAAATGCGAAAAAGATGATTAATTTTAGCATCTTTGTAAGAATATGAAACCAATCATTGAAGTTGTTGCCCAACTAAACACACCTAAAAAAATAGCGATTACTTGCCACTATAGGCCTGATGGAGATGCTATTGGTAGTATTTTAGGCTTATTCCACTATTTAAGCCTTAAAGGGCATGAAGTAATGCCGATTACACCTAATGAAGTGCCTGATTTTTTATCGTTTTTACCTGGATTTCATGCCCTTGTAAATTTTGAGGCTTTGCCTTCAAAAGCTACAGCGTTCATAGAAGCTGCAGATTATATATTTTGCTTAGATTATAATAATTTATCTCGAGTACATGCATTAACACCCGTTTTAGAAGCTGCAACCCAAGATTTAATACTAATTGACCATCATTTGCAACCGAGTGAAGTATTTGCTTATGGAATCAGCGATTCCTCAAAAAGTAGTACATGTGAAATGGTTTACGATTTTATAGATGCCGCTGGTGATGCCCATTTAGTAAATGAGCAAATTGGAACCTGTATTTACACCGGAATGTTAACGGATACAGGGTCTTTTAGATTCCCAAGTACTTCAGCCCGTGTTCATGAGATTATTATGCACCTGAAAAACAAGGGTTTACAACATCATTTGGTGCATGAAGCAGTCTATGACAATTGGACCTTGAACCGGTTACAGTTTATGGGTTTTGTTTTAAGCCAAAAAATGGAAATTTTCCCAAGCATACATAGCGGCATCATTGCCCTTTCATCGGAAGAAATGGAGCGTTTCCAACTTCAAAATGGAGATACCGAGGGATTGGTGAATTATCCATTAAGTATTCAGGGTATTAAATTTGCCGCACTAATTACAGAGAAAGAAAAGGAAATTCGATTATCTTTGCGCAGTAAGGGTAATGTGGATGTTAATACCTTAGCTAGGACACATTTTAGCGGTGGAGGACATTTTAACGCAGCGGGTGGTAAATCAAATTTGACATTAACAGAAACTATAACAAAACTTAAAGAAATTTTAAACGATCTTCACGAATTAAAATAAACAAAATCTCAATAATCTTAAAAAACAAAACATGACAAAACAAGTATTAAAGCTAGCTGTTTTAGGAACAGCAATGTTCCAATTAGTTGCATGTAACAAAGCTAAATTCAATAAGATTGGCGCTGTAGAATATGCTATCGTAAACGATGAAAAAGGAACCAATGCAAAACCAGGCGATATTCTTACCATGAATATTACCTTAAAAGTGGGTGATAGCGTTTTTGCAGATTCTAAAAGAGATAACAATGGCAAACCAATTGAATTCCAAATACCTCCAATGGTATCTTCTCCTATTGAATGGACACAAGCACTTTCTAAATATAGTGCGGGTGATAGCGGTGTAATTCGTATTTCTGCTGATTCTATTAAAAAATACATTAAACAATTACCTCCTTTCATCAAGGAAAAACAAATGTTAGTATACTCGTTCAAAGTAATCTCTATAAAAACTTTAGAGCAAGCAGAGAAAGAAATGCAAGCAATGACTCAAAATCAATTAAAATTAGATGATGAAGTATTGCAAAACTACTTTAAAGAAAAAGGTATCACGCCTACAAAATCGCCTAAGGGAGTTTATTACACTATAGAAAAAGCAGGTTCTGGTCCAAGCCCAATGGCTGGCGATGAAGTAACGGTTAATTATACTGGTAAAACATTGGCTGGAGTAACTTTCGATTCTAATGTAGATCCTTCTTTTAAACATGCTGAAGCTTTCAAATTTACCTTATCTCAAGGTCAAGTTATTCCAGGATGGGATGAAGGTATTGCTCAATTAAACAAAGGTGCTAAAGCAACATTGTATATACCATCTTCATTAGCTTATGGTAATCAAGCTGCTGGTGATAAAATTGCACCTAATAGTTGTTTAGTTTTCACGGTTGAATTAGTTGATTTTAAAGCAGCTAGCGCAAGCGCTGCAGCACCAGTTCAATAAAATAAAGTAAAAAAATATCTACATGAAAAAAATATTGATTCTTGCTTGTGGTTTATTCGTAATAAACGCTCAAGCACAAGTAAAAAAATCTGTTGCTGCTCCTAAAGCTCCTGTAAAGAAAAATACAGCTGCACCAAAAGCTGCTGCTGGTTTTATTAAATTACCTAGCGGTGTTTCTTATAAATTAGTGAAAGATGTGCCTGGTAAAAAC
>Ga0222712_10000332_pt1 | contig 65578 bp, 46 predicted proteins | sample C33_657DmetaG_FD_165043 | JGI IMG/M metagenome (GOLD analysis project Ga0222712, IMG submission 165043) | Estuarine water microbial communities from San Francisco Bay, California, United States - C33_657D | ecosystem: Environmental > Aquatic > Marine > Unclassified | place: USA: California... | reverse complement strand
CGTTTGTACTATTATAACATGGTGGGTATGTGTTAACAACAAATGCAGCAGATATTGGTATAAATGGTGTTACTGTGAACGTTGGTGTTATTGTTGGTGTCAACGTAGGTGTAATAGATTGTGTAACGGTTATAGTTGGCGTTAATGTTGGTGTAGCCGATCTAGTAACAGTAACGGTTGGTGTAACGGTAGGTGTTAATGTTGGTGTAATAGATTGGGTAACTGTTACAGTTGGAGTAATAGTTGGTGTAATAGATTGAGTAACTGTTACGGTTGGCGTTACTGTCGGTGTAAATGTTGGAGTAACCGTAAATGTTGGAGTAATAGTTGGTGTCGGTGTAATAACAGAAACTGTGAAATCAAATCCACAATTTGCAGTTAATGTTGGTGTAATTGTATATGTTGGAGTAACCGACATTGTTGGTGTTACTGTCGGTGTCATTGTAATAGTATTTGTTGGTGTTAACGTCGGAGTAATAGATTGAGTAACCGTAATTGTTGGTGTAATAGTTGGCGTTAATGTTGGTGTTAAACTAAATGTCGGTGTAATCGTAGGTGTTTGTGTAATAGTAACAGTCGGTGTTGGAGTAATTACTGAACACACAAAGTCAAATGCACAATTAGCTGTAAGAGTTGGGGTAATAGTATAAGTTGGCGTCAACGATTGTGTTACTGTCACTGTTGGTGTCATTGTAATTGTATTCGTTGGCGTTATAGTTGGCGTTAAAGTATATGTTGGGGTGATTGTTGGTGTTAATGTTTCTGTTAACGTCGGAGTAATTGTATATGTAGGTGTAATTGTTGGTGTTTGTGTAATAGTAACAGTCGGTGTTGGAGTTACAACAGCACAAATAAAATCAAAGTTACAATCCGCCGTCAGTGTAGGTGTAATAGTAAACGTTGGTGTAATTGTATATGTTGGAGTTACAGTAAATGTCGGTGTAACCGTTGGTGTCATAGTAACAGTAACTGTTGGTGTTAATGTTGGAGTTACTGTAAATGTTGGAGTAATAGTTGGTGTTGGGGTAATAACCGAACATACAAAGTCAAAGTCACATTGAGCGGCATATGTTGGTGTAATAGTATAAGTCGGAGTAACAGATTGTGTTATTGTTACTGTTGGTGTAGGTGTTGGAGTAATTACTGAACACACAAAATCAAATGCACAATCCGCCGTCATTGTTGGTGTAACCGTAAATGTCGGAGTCACAGTAAACGTAGGTGTAATCGTTGGCGTAATTGTATGTGTGACAGTCGGTGTTGGGGTAATTACTGAACAAACGAAATCAAAGTTACAATCAGCTGTTAACGTTGGTGTAACGGTGAATGTAGGTGTAATAGTCGGGGTTACAGTAAATGTCGGTGTCGGAGTTGGTGTAATAACAGAACATACAAAATCAAAATCACAGTCAGCAGTTAATGTCGGTGTAATTGTGAATGTTGGTGTAATAGTAAATGTAGGCGTAGGAGTTGCTGTAATTACTGCGGCAGTAAAGTCAAATGAACAATCGGCACTTAATGTTGGTGTTGGCGTTAATGTAAACGTCGGTGTTATTGTTGGTGTTAATGTAAATGTAGGAGTGGGTGTTGGTGTTATAAATCCACCATTATTTATAACATAATTAAATACATAATATGTTACTCCACTATAATTAAGAGTAATTCCACTAATATTGTTAGTGTCATCTAATCTAGAAAATTCTTCTTGACTTATTATTACTTGATTACCACTTGTTTCACCGCTAGCAATAGTTACTACAACATCATTTATGATTGGTTCTCCAAAATCAACACCAATAATATCTCTAAACTCAATTGTTAAATCAGAATCGATAGCTAATGATGACGTTACAGTGTATGTTGCCACAACAGATCCAGAAGAATATGTTGACCCAATTACCAAATCAACACCAATTGGGGTTGCGCTAGGTGTTACCGTTGGTGTAACTGATTGTGTTGGGGTTATAGTATATGTCGGGGTAACTGACTGCGTCGGTGTAATTGAATGTGTTGGAGTAAATGTAAATGTTGGCGTTACCGATTGTGTCGGTGTAACAGTATATGTTGGAGTTACGGATTGTGTTGGAGTTGGGGTTGGAGTAAATAACGATAATGCAATAGAATTTGCTGCGCTAACATTACATGCACCGCTTGTTGATACTATCTTAATTGCAGTCGCAGCTTCTGGAACCACATTTGATGTATAACCAGTTAATAACCAACCCGATAATATATTTGTTTCAAATGCCAATACGTAATTATCCGCATTCGAATATAGATCAAATGAAGCTGTGTTTGAACCACCTATTGAGCTTGCTGTAATTAATATTGATCTATATTGAGGCATTTTTTATAAATATATTTTTTATTTTATTTAACATATTATTGGGGTACACAAATATTTTCAATAGCTGTTATTATGTCAGTACCAGTAAACCCATTAGAAACTAAACCATTTGTTCCTGTAGCTAAGTCATTAAGAACATTAATTCCCGTTGTTGACATTAACAATACTCGAATATTTTGAGCATATAATTGTGGTGTTAATGTATTAACAAAATCAATATCTGTTTGATTGTATTCGTCATCGTTACCACCTGGCGTTGCGTCCGTTATTAATATTATTAATTTAGAAACCCCAGATCTAAATGTGCCTGCAAAATTTTCAGTACCAACTAAATCGATACCCATATCTGCGGGTTCTGGAGTATTTGCTCCCCAGCCTAGTGGGAAACTAGTTGTGTTTAATTTATTAAGTTGTGTTGTGAACGATGTTTGATTATTTGTCTGCATCATTTCAACCGCTGTTATCCATTGGTATTTACTATTTATACCGACGTTAATGTACCTTTGAGATGATGGTAATGATGTATAATCTACTTTTGAACTATAATTTGATAGAGTTTGACTCGTAGTTTCATCAAAAATAACCAAACCTAATCTATAGTTGTTATTTGACTCAGTAACAATAGTATTAGCAATTGATGCGATTGCTGTTTTAACTCCATTAATCGCGCCACCCATACTTCCAGTATAATCAACTAAAAATACTACATCCATACCTTCAGAACAATCTGCAGGTTCTCCCGGTACTTCTGTTGAAGTGACTTCAATAGCTGTTGCAACAATAAAACAATCAGATGTTGCTGTTGGCGTTATTGTTGGTGTATTCGTAGGTGTAGACGTCACTGTAACTGTGGGAGTAAGTGTCGGTGTTGAAGTAAACGTAGGAGTTACCGTTGGTGTAACTGATTGTGTTGGTGTAACTGTATATGTTGGTGTTATCGATTGTGTTGGTGTTATGGTATATGTTGGAGTTGGGGTAACAATATTACCAGCAACATCACAATTAACAATTGGATTTACTAAACAAACCGTGGCACCACTATAATTGAATTCTCTATTTTCATTTACATCTGGAACGGCACAATCAACATCATATGGATAGATACCGGTTCCGTTGTACGTACCGCTATTAACTGGGTCAACATAATAGTGATCCAATGACATATCCATGTTTTCAAATGTTTGATGAACATGTTCTAATAATAATTGATGTGACGCATTACCGTTAAATAAAATTAACGGAGATGTATTATATGGTAATGTACTACCAGTACAATTTAAATGATAGAACAACTCTCTTGAACAATAATCTAAATTAACCGCTTTAACCTCAATAGGGAAACCTAATTGATTTATTAAGAAATCACCACTTTCATAATAATCTTCAGGATAATCACAACACGGTTCAATAGGGTCTTCTGGTCTAACAAATAACTGCTCTGGATATTTTTCCATAAATGTATATGGAATAACCTCATTCAATATACTTCTCTTTGTATAAACTCTAAGTTTTGTTGTAGGTAAAACTTGGAAAGTATGTGCACTACCATTAGCTGTTGTACCTGTAATGTAATCACTTTTTATAGACGATAAACAATCTTTGTTAGTTACTTGTAAATAATAATACACATAGTTAAATGAATAACCACTAACGTCCACATTTTTAAATCCACTACTTGGATAAGGGCAATCAACGTATTGTGCTGATAATATGTAATCACCTGCGTTTATGTTTGAAACGCTAACGCCGCTAATCGCACCTGAAGCTATTCCAGATTGTATGTTTTGCCAAGAAGAAATATTAACAGATGTGCCAGATAATTTTAATACATATGAATCATGTTTAACACCATAGTTAAAACTTGGTCTGTATTGTAATTTTGGATGTATTGTATATCCTGTATAATTGTCACAGAAAGTGATTCCAGTCTGTGCTTCAATTGTACAAGCCTTTGTTGTAATCTCTTTGTATGAACTGATTGTATATGACTGTTGGTGTGACTTATTAAATGGATCGTGTTCAACTTTTAATTGTAATCCATCAATACGTACTTTTTGTTCACAGTTAGCTGCGTCAGTAAAAAGTAAATCTATTTGGTCATCTTCATAAACATTACTTAATCTGTATGTGCAATAATTTGTCACACCAGATTGTGTGTAAGTAATATAATTTAATGCTGGCCTATTTGGTTGTGTTTGATATGATGGACTACATTCATAATGTACGTCATATGGCCAGTTACTTAATGACTTTTCATTACCAGTTCCGCCAGTCACAGTAAAATAAACATCTGCTTTTAATTTACAGTTTTCTGTCTCTGCATCAAAAATATCACATTCAGTGAATCCAGTAACAAACATTGCACATGTTTGTTGTGGATATGCATATTCTCCAGCAAAGTAATAATCAAGATATTCTTTTACAGTACATTCATCTGTACCATACTTGTATGAAGTAAATGTAATTTTATCCTCACCATCAGAATCTTTATAAATTTGATAAGATATTTTTGGTTTTGGATTTGTCTGTGCAGTATTTTTTGTGCCCGGAGCATTTAAATATGGTGCATAATTAACATAACCGGGATAATGTGTTGTTTCATCATCATTGATGTCAGCTATTAAAGCAATTAAAGCATTTCTCCAAAGAAGTTTTATATTAGCAATATCTAAATGATCGTCAATGTGATCTTTATAATCACATACTAATGGTAAGTTATATGAACCATCGGTTATATTTGTACAATTAGATGTAACATCAAACGTCGCATCAAAAAGATCGTTAGCTGTTAGCGTTAATTTTTTACTGTATTGAACTCCATCAATATCAATTATTAAATTATATGTTGCACCAGTAACTGTAATTAATCCACGCAATGCATCTCCACCACCAAGATATGTTTCCCAGTCTTCTTTTAAAATCGTTTCAAAATCTGGATACAATACTTCTGTAATTTCAAGTGGTTGACATCCCTCGACGTAATCATACTTTGGTCTACCAAAAACAGAATTCTCAATTAAATTACCGCCTAACCATAATGTTGTCGCTGGAACAATTTGTTCTAAAATATTTGTCCAATATGGACTCATCTTATTTACAAACGTTGCAACATCAATCATATCATATGGAGTGTATCCAGATATTGTTAATTGATTTATATAATCCTGATAAACATCTTCTAGTTGAATATAGTTTTTTCTATATCTTATAACGTGTGAGTTTGTTACTTGACTACTCACAACATTCTCTAAAAATTCAGCAAAACTTGTGTTTACTTGTGGTTCTAAACTATTTGTACCAAAAGTAACAACCAAGTCTCTAGATTTTCTCCAAATATCATAATTGATACCATTTGCTGGAGAAATAAAGATGTTAATATTTTTTCTATTAAGTGTTAAACTTTCTAAACCTAAATCATCTATAATATTTCCTTTAACGTTATCAATTTCACTTGTTAAGTTAAATCCATAATCTAGACCAGGAAGTTTTCTAAAAATATCAAAATAATCTTCACCATATGTGTATGGCTTGGATTTTGTTTTTAATGTTTTGGTTCTTCCAGATAATACAGACAATTCTGTATCCATAATATCCGAAGATCTATGTTGCAATGTAATATCATTCCAGCCGGCCCCTAATTGGAAAAACACATTTGGATTTGTGGTTGGTGCTGCTGGTAAATAAGTGCTACCTGTTTGTATTGGGTAATCAGTTATTTGAGATACTGTTGTTGCCCCGGTTAATGTTGTTCCTGTATAGGTGTAAGTTGTACCAGTGTTAAATGCTAAAACAGTTGTTGTTTTAACGCCATTAATCACATCAAAAATATCGTCATCAACAATATCTCTTGGTAATGCACTTTCTACCTTATAAACAAATTCATCTATTTTAATTAATGGTTCTGGAGCACCTATGAATCTTAAAAAGAATTCAATACTGCTTCTAGTACCTTTTGATTTATAAATGAATGATAAGTTAACTAATAATCTTCTATAAAATTCTAATTCAGCTTCTACTAAATTTTTACCAGTAGAAACGCCTTCATAGACTTGTCTTTGTGAATTGTAAATTTGTTCTTCTAATGTTGTTTCATCAAACAAATTAATACTTTCTAATCCTAATGTGCTTGTTAAATTCTTAAGAAAAACATCTGGTATGTTATTTAAAGCATCATATGAGACATTTCTCATATATGCTATATTATCAATAAAATCTTTTACCTTGTCAAAACTTTGACCATACAATTGAAATATTTTATCAATTTTTTGGTCTTCTGTATCAAATTCAAATAATTGAGGTGCAGTTAAAAATCTAGTAACTAAGTTTGATTTATAATCATCTATTTCAGTTGCTAAATCATTTAGTTGTTGAGCATAGTTTTCAAACTCACTTCCTACTATTTTAATATTCCACTTGTCAAATGAAACAGGCCAATTTACCAATACCGAAATTAATTCTGTTTTTGTTTCATCTAAACTGGTTTCAGGTACTCTGAAAGATGTTTGATAAATTGGGAATGATTCTCTATTTAAGAGAGACGCTTCTAATTCGTCAAGACCAAGAAAAAACTCTTCAACAACCGCATTGGTTGGCCTAATTAAATAACTTTGTGAATATGTTACGCTATTGAATGGTTTACCATCAACTTCTAATGTAATTACATTGTTATCATCTGGTTCAGTATAAGATATTACACCATATGTGTTTCCACTTATTTCAAGTGCATACTTACTAAAAGAAGAATAGAATTTTCTATTTTCGTTGTCACTACTTACAATAACACCATTTGATGGTTCCTTTAACTCAATATCAAATGGATTATAAATTTTTGAAGACTGTAATGTAAATGATGTTATGTTTGTTTTTACATCATAACTAACATTTTCTGCTGTATATTGATTTATACCAGAGATTGAATCCGCATCAACATATAAACCAGAAGGAAAATATTTTGCAATTCTTTCAATAGAAACACGAATTCTTTCTCTTAATGAACCAAATAAAGATTTAGATGCTTCAGTTTTAGATTTATTAAATCTAATTGGTCTTTTTTCACCATTAGATTGTTTAATCGTTGTTGGAACATTATTCTCAATCTTAAGATCATCAAGAGTTAGAAAATCAGAAAAAGGAACACTTCTAAAATTTTTACTATCTTTTTCTGGAATTACCTTATCTAGAGCAAAGTTGGCATTGGTCAATTGACTAGTACCGTCAGTAATTTGATTACCGACTAAACTATCGCTAAATGTTTGTGACCCACTTGCCGCCCTACTAGGAGGAACCCTTGTTGTTTTTGCCATTATTGAGTAATATCGTCAAAGTTTAATGTCTGATCTATATCAGTTTTTTCCTCACGAATCTCATATAATGTTTCATTAAATTCGTCTTTAACTTCGTATAGGTTGAACTGCTTATAAATATTGTTATCTTTATTGTAGATTGTGTATATACCACTAGATACCGCCTTACTTTGATTACCATAAAGTGCGTTAGCCAATGTTGAAGCATCGTGTTCAACCATTTCAATTTCAACTGTTGTTGGATTAAAATATGTATTAGTTAAAATCACCTTCTGACCAGGCTGACCAATAAATGGTACAATGTTAGGTTTATTCCCCGGGGAAGATGTTGGTGTTAAAGTTAAAAACATCAAGTTTGTTGGGGCGTCGGTATATCTATATCTAACCGATTTTTGAGTTGTGTTTGTTAAATTGGTTGTTATCGCCTCACAATAAAAAGATGAAGTAACTATTTTATAAAAATTAGGTACCTTTTTATTATCCGTCAAACCGATATATTCGACTCTGTAACCAACTAACCCTTGCGGTGTGAATTTTGATCTATCTTCACTAGCCACTGAACTTATGTCAATAACAATACCTCTAACCGATGGTAATGATGCTAACACGCCACAATCGTTTATTACGGACCTAATTTGCTTTGGTCTAATATGTAGTGTATATACTCCTAAATCTCCAAATGTGTCAGTATTCAGTCTTAAATTGTACATACCACCCAATATTTCATTATTAGGGGCAAATGTATCATCCGTTGTATTTGTATTATGATATACCGGAGTCAAAATATCCGCAGAATCTAACTTTGTCAAGCTAGGTGTTGTAGATGCTGCCCTATCAGAAGCATAATGTAAAATGATTTCTACATCTTCTGGGGACACATCCGCCGGTCTCATTGTTCCATAACTTCCTACTGCCATTTTCTTTTAATTATAAATATAATTTTATTGTTTTTTCACATTAAAAAATCCGTTTCCATACACATCTAATTCTCCAACATTGTCAATTTCATTCAATCTTAGATTAAATTCGGACACGCCCATCTTACCTCTTTCAACAAAAACGTCTGAAAATATTAACGGTTCGTCGATAAATCCAAGGTAATGTTCGTTTCTGGTTAATTTTTTAACAAAAACTTCTTCCGATTTAAAATTGGCGGTATTACCAGTAATATACGTGGTTCCGTCGTTTAAATCAAGGAAAGATAGTCCGTCAATTGTATATCCGGTATATGTATATGACTCATCCTCAACAGAAATCGACCCATAAGTTAATCCGGTATAGTTATTTCCACCATACAATTTTTTCTCAATTAATCTACTTGTCCCCACAGCAAAAAAAGTTGTAGTTCCGGTATATTGATTTGCGTTATAGTCATAAACATTTAAATAATTTTGTGTTTGACCAGTAACAGATGTGTATGGTACATTAAAAGTCATTGTACCTAATTGTGTTGGGTTACCAACTACTTTGGGTAATGTTATTTTTTTAACCACATTTTGAACTTTCCATGGACTGTTCATTGTAATGGTCACAGTCTTTACTCCTGGTGTTGAATATATCTTTGTTGCAGATCCAAGAATTGTTATATTTGAACTGGTACCATCCCCCCAATTTATTGTAAAAGTAGCTTCAATAATATTTTTTAATACATTCGTATTAGTCGAATTATATACTGTAAGAGTATTATTTGATGATGTATATGTAAAATTACAAAGTTGTTCAACCTGCTCAATATCCCCATCAAAAGTAATCATTCCCCCCAATTCATCGGCGGAACAATTAAGTATTATTGGTATTTGTTGTGATTCTGTAATTCCACTAACCGGAGTAGAATTCCATGTTGTTCCATTCCATTTATAATATCCAACCGGTACACTACCTGTATAATTAAAAATACCGTCACCAATGTTTGGACCAATATAAACACTACCAGACCATGGAACTAAATTGTCATTATCATCATACCAGTTTTGACTAGTTGTTGAAACAAGCGATCCACTAACAATACTTTTTCTTACTATTTCGTATCTATCTTTTTTCATGTTTATGTTGATAATTCATAAAAGTTTATTGGTGTTGAATATGACCCTTTTCGAGTAACCCCTTTTGATGTAGCATCATATTGATAAACTCTATATGTGTGTAAGGCTTTATCAAAAACCACCTGATAATATAATTCATCTGATGGTTTATCATTTGCCCCAATTGTTTTACTTGTGTTATTTAAAAATCTAACTACACTACCATCTTCAGCATTTAAAAATCTGGCTGTCATATAAAAAGTATTTCCAGTTATTAAATTTTCATTTGGGAACCAAAACAAATACATGTTTTCACTATTTCTATAATTGTTACCAGTAAAAACTGGTAAAAATATATCTTCCATCAAATCAGTTAACATTACTTTTTGTCCAAGTGGTAATGATAAATTTTTTGCCATAACCATTTTTTGTGTTTCAGTATCTGGCGTTGTGTAAAATTCTAATCTAAAAAAACTATTAACAGTTTGTTTTAACATTTTAGCATTTTCTTTTGGACTAATACCAACCAAGTCATAATTCAAACCATTATCATATGTGTTACCACCATTTAAAAAATAAAAATAAAACCATATATCCGGTTGTTTAACTGTTACACCATTAATTGTTACATTATATGGTTCATGGATAAATCTAACAGTCTCATAATTTTCTACAGGGTTAATTAAACTAACCAAAATCTCTTCCTCTATTTGAGAAAAATTTTCTTCCCATCCAGCATTTGTTTGAATGTCGGTTTCTGGGTTGTAAATTAAATTTTGGTTTGTATCTTTAAATAATAATTTCATATTAACAATCTATATTTGAACCATTAAAGTCTTTTATACCATCTGTTTTATTTTTGAATGATTTTTCATTTCTTAAATAGAAATTAATATCACTTTTCACATAGTGTAATCCATTTACAAATGGATAATCCGTTCCGTAACCATCAGGGTCGATATAGCCATGATCGTAGATGTCTCTCCATTTCCATAACCCATCAGATGGATCGTATTTGGCATTGTCTGGTAAATCCAGAATGTTGTTTGTGTTAAAAGTTTCGACATAAGGTGATAATTCTCTTAATTTTATTCTATAATGAGGTTGATAATACATCCCCAATTTATTAGTAACGGATGTTCCGCTATATGTTGTGCCCGATGTTTGACCAAAGTCAAAAATTTCTGTTGGATTTGTTAGTTTATGAAATGCTTCTGAAACTATTCTTTCTTTCATTTCCATAGGATTGTACTCAACAAATGCCCCAACGAGAGTAGTCCCTGTTGTTAAAGTGTTACCAGTATAAAATGTTATTGTAGTCCCTGTTTTAAGATACTGTGAGCTTGTTAATGATGGTTCATTTGCTGTTGTTCCGTTAAAGTGTTCATCAACCCAAGAATCGTGTAAGTGAAAACGATAACCAACCTTTACTGGATAATCAAAATAACCAGAACCATTTCTAAAAATAACTGATAGATATATTTCTGTTGGATTATAACCTAAATTATTTGTCAAACCAGTTAAAACAAATTCATCTCTAAAGTCAAATAAAACAGCTTCTTGTCTATTTCTTTCAACTAAAAAATCATCAATACCCGCACTGTTTTCAAATAATAATTTTTTCTCCTCTTCAAATATTGGTGTTTCAAAACCAGCTTTATCTAAAATATAATCGGTAGTTTTAGTTATAATTTTATGTTTATGAACATAATAATTTGATGTGCTACCAGTAACATTATTTTTATCGATACATCTTTTAATTAAAACAATTGTAGATAATGGCGTACCACTAAATTGTGCTTTACTTAAATTTAAAACATATTTTTCTGAATCAAACTTTTCATTACCAAAACTAGCAATTGATCTTGTCTTCCCACTTATAATAACATATTCGCCTTCATTAATACCGTGTGGTACTGGGCATGTTAATCTATAATAACTAGATAAACTTTCAACTCTACACGGAATCCCATTTCCAGCAACATTACCGGATATTGTTTTTGTTCCACCAGTTAATGTGTATGTTATAGGGTAGTTAGCATCATGAGCATAAACATATGTCAAATATAAATTCCAATTATGATACGGAGCATCCATCATCGATATATTCTGATGTTTGTTTGGTATCTGTGTTGGCAAAGAAAATGTTGGTGTATATGTACCAAGATTATTTGTTGTAGTACCTGTAGGGGTATTCACAACATTTCTATAAATGTCACGTCTTAAAAACGCAAACTCATCATATGGTAAGTAACCCTCGTAATTACCTAAATCAGACCCATCACCATGTAAATAAAGATATTCTCTTAAATTACTATAAGTAGATTCTCCCTTATACATGTTTCTAAAGATCATTCTTATTTTACCAAATATCTTATATTTTTTACTATCGTTTCTTTCTTTGTTAAACAATCTCTCTAAATCTAAAATAATTGTTTTGTCACCCTCTCTTAAAAGTTCTTCTCTGGTTTCTAAACCAATAGATATTGTTTGATCTTCAACAGGTGCTTGATAGAATTGTTTTTCAGGTAATATTATTTGTTTCTTTTCCATTATTCTGCTGATGGGAACGCTCCTTTAGGTCCGTAATATTTTATGAACTTATCATAAGCCGTTGCCCCCGGTCTTAATCCAAAATAAAAATGAAATCCAGTTGATAATGTTTGTAATGAACCAGCATAGTTATTTGCTGTTGGGAAAATAAACATTTCTGTATTGTTAGCACCTTGATTGCTTACATAAGCAATTGGTGAACTCCACGCACCATTAAGTACTACTCTGATGTTACCAGTGTATGGGTCTTTTCTAAACCCACTTGCACCATATGTTATAACTTCTAACCATAAATCACCTTCTACATATAGTGTTGCGTTTGGTGGTGTAGTTCCTGACAATGTGATAACTTCAAATCTTTCTAACATATCAGGGAAATTACCTGTATACGAAAAAGTTCCGTGAGTTTTAGTCATCGGTTTCATAATATATTCTTCTTCACCATCTGCCATTAAATAATTTGTTGTAGTTGCAGTACTACCAGATAATGATAACATTCTTTGTAGTGGTCTAACCGCTATCGCATTTCTTTTAAACGATTGAAAGTCGTTTACACCAAATCCCTCAGCAAGTTTGTCCCACAAATAAAAAGGAACTTCTTGTGTATAATCACCAAGTCTTTTATTTAAACACAATCTAACCGTTCTACCATTTTGATCTAATTTAAAATCAATAGGTGTTGCCCCCCAAGAACCATCACCATTTTTAAAATATGATGCATATGTAGGGTCTTCTGGGTCTAGGTATTCACCATTGAAAATAAAGTATTGTACTGTATCTAAGTCAAATGCCTCAATACCTGCTTCACAGTTTATTGACATAAGTTGTCTAATATCACCATCTAATACTCTCATATTAGACCCCATACCTTGACCAGTAAAGAAATCATTAATATCAAATTTAGCCTGGCTAGCATCCATTCGATAGTTTATAACATGTTCTAAAACCTGTCCAGGATCTTGATATGATGTTACAGTTAAATCTCTAATAACTGAACAGTTTGGATCTACTTGTGGATCAAAACAAATTTCATCAAAAAATTCATCTCTAACACCAACGTCATAAAATGTTGTTGGATGTAATAACTCTACATATGTCCCAACATTTTGACCAATAAAAGTTTTTGTTGTTGGGTTATATGGTGTTGATCTATAATAAAATTTTTGATCCAATACATTATAAAAAACTAACTCTCTTGGGAATTTTGACCCTCTTTGATTCAAATCAAGAACACTAACGTTATCCCATCTTAGAGTAAAATCAAATTTAAAGAAATATAATAAACCGTTTAACCAGTTATCTACATATGAATAATTTACAACTCCCCCACAGAAATATGCGCCAACTCTTTTTCTACGATACCACTCTAAAATAACATTGGTGTTTTTTGTTTCACCATCAATTACCGGGATAACCGTAAACACACCATCTCTAATTTCTGTTAATCCTGATTTTGTTTTTCTATCATATGTGGCATTAGAAATTTTTCTCCATGCTTGCTTATATGGCAATCTTCTAGTGGATGCCCCGCCTGAAATTGTTGATAATAACGAATGAGCACCGCTTGGTGATGTTGCTGAAGTTTGTTCAAGATAACCAGTAGAATATGTTGGTGGGTTTAATGGGTCTGTTGGTGACCCATATGTCCCCGTTCCAAAGAAATATTTATAAGCATTAGCTTCATTATAAAACTTATCATATTTTTCACAACCACTTTCAATTGATAAAGTAGTACCAACTAATGATGGATCTTTAATTGTTGCTCTATCATAAATTCTTAAAACAGTATTGTTTGGAACAATACCTGATTCATCTAAATTTACCCCCGTAATATCTAACCATTCTTGAATGGTAAAACTAATATATTTTGCACCATTCACAACACTACCACCAACAGTTGGTAAAAACGAAGTCATAATAATATCAAGAATTGGATCACTACCAGACGTATATGTTCTAACAGTAATATCAGATGAATCTGTGTGTGAAGCTAAAGGTTTAAGAGCACCAATAAAGGGGGTAAAAGACCCTTGAGTACCTGAACTTGGTGACGGGTAGAATTCAGCATAGTATCTGTGATTGGACGATGGATCGTCCGGAACTGTTGCAGTCAAAGAAGATATCCCATCTAATTGTGAATATGATGGTGATGTTGTGCCACTACATTGTCCTCCATTATCTTTGGCATATTGACCAACAAATCTGTCTGGTAAAAAAGTAGGGTCGGTTGTTAAATTTTTATATTTAGCAGAACTAGCATTATTTGGTATAACTAAAAGAACCCCTTTACCAAGTCCGAGAGCAACATCAAATTTAAAACTATAAAAACTAGCCTCTGAAACTCTACAATAATTGTTAGAACTAGAAATATCTTTAACAATACCACTATCATCTGTTGAACATTCTTCACAATCCGGATAAACTGTTAAAGACAATTGTTGTGTTAATCTATCTGAAATTCTGTATGCTAAGTCTTTTAATTGTTCTGAAAATCTTTCAAATGGTCTCCAGTTAAATGGCCAACCAAAATATATGTCATAGAAAAATTGAGCAACACTCCAAAAGAAACTACCAACTAATTCAGCGAACTTTAATAAAACAATTGAATAAACAAATTGAACGAACAATAATATTTCCGCAATTATCAAATTAAATTTGATTCTATTTTTAAAACCAAAGTTTGTTGGTAAATAATTTGCATTACCCGAACAATCATCTTCAGCGTTTGGTCTAATTTCTTTTATACCTAAAAAAGCGTCTCTTCTTGATAAACCAAAAAAACTTTCAATGGCTGATGTTTCATAGTGTGATCCCTGAAAAGAAGATGGGGTATATACTTTACCATAAATAAATTTATAGAAATAGTCTTTTGGAATATAATCAGGGTATTCCCCTAACATCAATTCTTTTTTGTGCGTTCTTTGTGATGTTGTTAAAGATTCCAATGTAACACCTGTTGGTGCCGGAACTCTAAAATAATCTTCAAAAACATTTGAAAATGTATATGTTGATAATAAAGCTTCGCTATATTCACCGTTGTTATTAGTACCGTTTGTGTAATTATTAAATTCACGAATGTTTGGTATTAAATAATGTCCTGATTGTGTTCCCTTTCTTGCTTGCTGATCGCTATTATCTAGCGACATTCTAAGACGAGCAACAGTTGTTGTTGGAATACCTTTATTTGAATCATTGGTAATTTCTAACTCACCAAATTCATTTGTGTAGGTATAATCCATATTCATTTCAACAACCATCATTGATGAACCATCTTCTTCAATTATACCTGGATTAAAATATTCTAATTCCGGATATATTGAAACACCATCAGAGCCAATAACTTTTTTACCCGTATATCTAACACCCTCAATAGAACCAGTTTCCGTTTGTAGATTACACTTGTAACCTGTTTTCATTCTGATTACACCACTTTTCTTTACCGCATCTGATTCATCATCTGTTACACTTGAAACTAAAACTAGAGATATTGGTGCTACTTTAATACCAAAGTTTGATAGGTCAAAATCAACTCTATTGATTCCAATTTGGCATAAATCTTTATTACCCCAAAAAGGAGCAACTTCCACAGCCCTTTTAAATGATACAATCTGTGGTAACCCGTCTAAATCACTATCTGATTTAAATCTGTAAAATCTATCAAATCTATCTTCAGAGGTTCCTTGTCTAATAAAATCATATGGTCTAAGTGAAAAACAACCCATATCTGATAAGTCAATATCAACATGAATTTGTTGATCGCCAAGAGGGACTCCCCAGATCATGAAATCACCCGCAGAGTTTGTTTTTGCTGTATATCTGTAATATTTTTCAAAAACTTCTAAACACTCTTCTCTGGTTAAAATATCTTCTTGATCAAAAAAAGTACCAGTTGGGGTATGTCCACCATGTTGTTTTCTAGATGGTAAAAGATTGTAACGATAACCATCTTCATTTGAATCAGTGGAGATTTTATAAGGATATAAAGCAGAAACAACCGGATCGGTTTCATCTATGTCATTTATTGGCACAAATATTGAAACCCTAGCATTAGGTACACCAAATCCGTTATTTACAACAACTCTACCACACACAACGCCATAATCGGCGCATATTGATGTATAAGCTTCTTGTTGAGTAAACTTTAATGACAGAATCTCTAAAAGATCAAAATCTTGCTTAAGCTCGATATTAATCGTTTTGTCTGTACCAATCTCTGTATTAATACGGTGCTTTTGAATCATACTATCTATAAATAGAAACTCTTAAGTTTTCTAGTACTAAAAGATAACTAAAAAATAGATTAATATGTAGTCGTTCCTGTGGTTTTAACGCGGATTTTTATATCTTTATTAGGGAAGCGAATTTGGAATATTTGATTCGACTTCATATGAATGGTCATATCGGTTTGACCAATTTCTTTTGTAACCGCATCTTTATATGCTACTGACACCTCTGAAGAAGAATACTCCCCACCAGTTTTGTTAAAAACTCTAATCTCTACGGCGTTAACCACACCAGACACATTTGTTATTTCTGACATTAATTCACCAACAAAAAGAGGGTCACCCATTTTTCTTTTATCAATTGCAAAATATGCGGTGATTCTTGATATAATGTCGCGTAAAACTTCTGTTTGGTTTTGGTTTTTATCCATTATAACATCAACCTCTAGAGCCAAATCGATAACTTCTCCACTAACAATATCTAAATAATCATTAATCATTCTAAACTCTGATAGATAATTTAGTATATTATTTTTTAAAGTGGTTGAAACAATGTCGGTAAGATTACCAGACTCATCATATGATAATAGTTTTATTCTTACTTTGTTGTCTTCTTCCATTACATTCACTTTAGCTGGGGCACCATAAGTTGATGGCATTGTTTCAATTAATGATTTGTAATCATTTAAAGTAACTGCTCTGTTTTGTGCTGCAAAGTTATATGATATTAAACCTCTTAGTTCTTCAATACCTGGTTGGTCTGAACCACCAACAGCTGGTGTTATATTTGTAACAATTAAAGATTGTGCTACCTGATCATTAGTCGTTGAATTTGGACCAGTAATTTCAAAATCAACATTATCTATGTTGCTGATTACATTAACCCCCAAATTGCTTTCTTTACCACCACCAATTCTATATTTCACAAACAATGTTGTGTTTATCTTTGGTATAGCACCAAGTGATTGGTTATTTAAATAAGTTCCTAAATTTACTTTAAGATTATTTGTAATATAATTGTCTAAGTTTTCTAATGGATCTATATTTCCAGAACCAAATGTTAATGAGAAATAACTTTCTGGTGTGTACTCTGTTATGAATTTATTAGATACTCTGCGATATTCTCCTGCTTTAAAATTTGCTCTGTCAGATATAGCTGTTCTGTTTGGTATAAAGACCTTTTCTTGAACCAATGATTGTACTTCATACCATTTGTTATTACTGTTAATAAATTCAGCATCTGTTGGATTACCAGCAAAAGTTGTTCCGTCTTTATGAATAACACCGGTAACACCTAAAACATTTTTTTCAGGTAGATATAGCTTTAAAAATGGTCTTTGTTCTTGAGCAGTAATAACTCGTCTATAAACCTTTGTGATTCCATTAACAACCGGTTCTCTTTTAACTATTGTATATGAAATCAATTTATTATTACCATCAAAATTTGGTATTTTTAATCTATTAGGCTCCCCTTTTTCGTTATATGGTACTGAAAAATCAATGTCGGTAATTGTTTCAAAAATTTGACCACCGCCAGAAATCTGTGCACCAGATTTTAAAATACCCTCATATCTTTCATCATCTTTATCTCCTCTAACCGGTACATTTATACTAAAGTCACATAATGCAACTGATGGTCTAGGACCAGGAACTTTAAACCCGTATGTCTTTGCAATGTGAAATAATGATTGTCTTTGTTGAGCAAAATCTAACATGGTTTCTTGCCACACCCTATCAATATGAAAATGTAGGTTATCAGCAACCGCGGCGTTTAAATCCAACAATACAGAATATATCGATGCATCATTTGTGTTGTTAATTAATTCAGGATAGTAATCTCTAGTTAATTGAACTAAATCCTGTCTGATTCCAGCGAAATCTCTGTTTGTATATGAAATGTTTTTTGCCATGTTATATATTAATAATTATAAAATCAGAAGAACCAAACGCACCGTTATTGGTTGTATAGTCAATTCTTATTTTAGCAGTATATGGTTTTGTTGATGCGTCACTAACTCTAAAAAGTCTAGCATCACTTTCCTCACTAACAATAGACTGTTGTTCTGGGTCTAATTCTGCGTTTGTTATTTTTATTGCATTTATTTCTAAATTTGGTATGTATTTTCTAACCGAATCTCTGATTTCATCCTCTATGTGAGCATACGTCACACTATCGTTCAAATCGAATATATATTCATATAAACGACTACCAAAATCAGGTAAAAAATATCTACTACCTTTTCTTGTTAATAAAAGATGTATGAGATTAGCGCGTATCTCTTCCTCAGTGGTGATAGTCATTTTAACATAGTCACCAATCTTACTCTGTCTGAACGGAAAATCTAAACCGTATTTTGTAGCCATAACAATAAATATAAACAATACCAAAATGGTTATAAATAAAAAATCGCGACACTTCCTAAAAAATGTCGCGATAAGTGTCGCAATAATAGTGACTTGATATTCGCCCCCCTGTATTAAATCAAGCCCTGGATGCTCAAGGTACGCCTTGACGACAGTAAACTTTGAGGGAGCCACCCATTATCTTACGATCCACATCCCTCACACTCAAATGGTGAATCTGTGGGTCTTTCACTCGTCATAACCAATTCTGGTGTATTTTCGCTGATAATGGTATTATTTGTTGGTGTTACATATGTCACACTTTGTTGTACTGGTTGTTCCGCTGGTTTAGCTGTTGATGTATCGATACCAAGACCTTTTAATGCGTCTACCGCAGATCTTGTTCTTAAATAATACATACCAGTTTTTAATCCCATTTTCCAACCATATAAATGTGCTGCTAATAATTTTGGTTTTGTTGCATTGTCAATAAATAAGTTTAAAGACTGTGATTGATCAATAAACACACTTCTATTCGCTGACATTGTCAAAATTCTTTTTTGCGACATCTCCCAAACAGTTTTATAAACCTCCTTTACTTCCACCGGAATTTCTGGAATGTTTTGAACTGACCCATTTTCCATAATCAATTTCTTCTTAATATCATCATTCCATAAATTCAATTTAAGAAGTTGATTTACCAGGTGTTTATTGATTACAATAAACTCACCACCCAATGTTCGACGAGAATATAAATTAGTTGTAAATGGTTCAAATGCTTCGTTATTACCTAAAATTTGTGCAGTAGATGCTGTGGGCATTGGGGCAACCAATAAAGAGTTTCTAACACCATTGTTAACAACCTCTTTTCTTAATTTTTTCCAATCCCATCTACCTGACAAATCTTTATCTGTTTTACCCCACATCTCAAATTGGAACACACCTTTTTCAATTGGTGATCCAACAATAGATTCATATGGGCCATATTGTTTTGCTAAATCATTTGATGATGTCATCGCAGCAAAATAAATTGTTTCAAAAATATCTGTCTGCAACTTATCCGCTTCATCGCTTTCAAATGGTAAATTTAACATACAGAATACATCAGCTAAACCTTGCACACCTAAACCAATTGGTCTGTGTTTAAAGTTTGAATTTTTGGTTTCCTCTGTTGGATAGAAATTTAAATTAATAACATTATTTAAATTCTTAACCACTTGATATGTGTAATCATATAATAATTCATGATTAAACTCACCATCAATAATATATTTTGGTAAAGCAATAGATGCTAAATTACATACCGCTTGTTCTGTTGGAGAACTATACTCAATAATCTCAGTACATAAATTTGAGGATTTAATTGTTCCAAGATTTTTTTGGTTTGACTTATAGTTCGCAGCATCTTTATATAACATGTACGGAGTTCCAGTTTCAATTTGTGCTGTTAAAATAGCATCCATTAATTTTCTAGCTTTAACAACCTTTCTTGCTTTACCTTCTTGCTCGTATTGAGTATATAGTTCTGTGAAATTTTTTTGTGTTGGTGTATCATATACATCAGATAACCCTGGAGCTTCATCAGGAGAAAATAATGACCAATCACCATCTTCTTCTACACGTTGCATAAATAAGTCAGGTGTCCACATTGCTAAGAATAAATCTCTAGCACGCATTTCTTCTTTACCATGATTTTTTCTTAAATCAATAAATTCAAAAACATCCGCATGCCAAGGTTCTAAGTAAATAGCAAATGACCCTTTACGTTTTCCACCTTGATTAATCCAACGAGCAACCTCATTATATGTTTTCATCATAGGTAATAAACCATCAGATTCACCACCTGTGCCTTTAATGTAAGCACCTTTAGCACGAACATCATGTACATGAAGACCGATACCTCCAGCCCATTTAGAAATCTTTGCTACATCTTTGATTGTATCAAATAGTCCATCAATATCGTCTCCTTTGTTTCCAATTAAGAAACAAGATGACATCTGTGGTCTACGTGTACCAGCATTAAATAATGTTGGTGTAGCATGTGTATAAAAATGTTGTGATAAATCATCATAGATTCTTAATGCCATTTTAATATCGCCACCACAAATACCGACAGCAACTCTCATATACATGTACTGAGGTCTTTCTACAACACGATTAGCAATCTTTAATAAGTAAGAACGCTCTAGTGTTTTAAAACCAAAATATTCAAAATCAAAATCACGATCTAAAACAATTGCACCATCAATAATTTCTTTGTTTTCCATAACAAACTCATAAACATCATCAGCAATTAGTGATGATTCTTTACCTGTTCTTGGCTCAACAAACGAATGCAATTCTTTTATTGCTTGTGAAAACTTTTTAGGTGTTGTTTTGTGTAAATTAGTTACCGCTAACCTACCCGCTAATTTTGCGTAGTCCGGGTGTGTTGTTGTCATGGAAGCCGCAGTTTCTGCAGCTAATACATCCAATTCTGATGTTGATATACCATCATAAATTCCTTGAGTAACTTTTAGTGTAATAAACGTTGGGTCAATATATTCAGTATTAAGATCATCACATAGAGCACTAATTCTTCTAGTGATCTTGTCATATCTCATTTCTTCTAATTCACCATTTCTCTTTTTTACTTTCATTTCATTAAATCTTTTTAAAATTAAAAATCAACTTCACCAAATGCTGAATTTAAATCTTCGGCACCATTATTAACACCTGCTTTTTGGTATTCAGCAACTCTCTTTTCAAAGAAATTAGTTTTACCTTGTAATGCGATATTTTGCATAAAATCAAATGGGTTTTCTACATTATAAACTTTAGAACAACCTAACGCAACTAACAATCTATCTGTAACAAACTCTAAGTATTGTGACATTAAATCAGAGTTCATACCAATTAAGCGAACTGGTAATGCATCAAGAATAAATTCTTTTTCAATTTCTAGAGCGCCACAGATAATTTCTTTAATTCTTTTTTCGGATATTTTATTTTCAATATGATTGTTAAATAAATGACAAGCATAATCACAGTGCATACCCTCATCACGAGAAATTAATTCATTTGAGAATGTTAAACCAGGCATCAACCCTCTTTTCTTTAACCAGAAAATAGAACAGAATGATCCAGAGAAGAAAATACCTTCAACCGCAGCAAATGCAACTAATCTTTCAACAAAAGATTCTGAATTAATCCATTTAATCGCCCATTCGGCTTTTTTCTTAATGGCTGGAATTGTCTCAATAGCATTAAATAATTTATTTTGTTCTTCTTTATCTTTAATATACGAATCAATTAATAAAGAATACGTTTCACTATGAATGTTTTCCATCATCATCTGGAAAGAGTAGAAAAATTTAGCTTCAGTATATTGAACTTCGTTAACAAAATTCATTGCTAAGTTTTCATTTACAATACCATCTGATGCAGCAAAAAATGCCAACACGTGTTTAACAAAATGCTGCTCGTCTGCATTAAGTTTATTTTCCCAATCATATACATCTTGTCCTAAATCAATCTCTTCAGCTGTCCAAAAACACGCTTCTTGCTGTTTAAATAATTTCCATAAATCACTGTGCTCTATTGGAAAAAGCACGAAACGTCCTGGGTTGTCTTGTAAAATCTTTTCTGTCATCTTCTTTTTTGTTTTTTTATTATTGAATTAGGTTTTTTTCTTGTGCTGCTTTGTAAAGCTCACGAGTTCTGTTTTTTCTTTCTTCCTCTTTCTCTTCCTTGTGTCCAAGCAGAGTATTTTGCGTTTCAGTATCAATATATAGATACTTGTTGTCAAAGGTACAGTTTTGGAATACTACACCATCTTGACCGATACGAGACTTAAGTAATGTTAATGTACCTAAGTTGTGTTCTTTTTGCTCTAATGTTTTACCAATAGAAATCACTACGTGACCAATTTGTGCTTTCTTAATTGATCCGCCCATTTGATCTGTTGTAACAACTTCAGAAGCAATAGATGCTCTGTTACCTTGTGTTGCCGTCCAAACCGCAATATCAAATTCAGATGTCATAGCTTCTAATTGTCTCATAATTGCACCATCGCCCTTCCACTCTTCATTATAGTTATTTCTATCGGCAGTAACGCAATCAATATAATCCAAAGTTACTAAATCTATTTTAAAACCATCAGCAATCATCTTCCTAATTTTTGTTTTTATTTCAGACATTGTAACAGAATCACTAGGAAACTTTAAAAGTTTTAATTGGCCCTTTGATCTATTTTGTGCTTCGGTAACCGCTTCCTCAACTTGTTCTGCGTTTTCTGGCTGTTCGTCCGGAGCAATTTTGGACCAAATCGTATAATGTTTTCTTTTAATATTATTAACATTATCTTCAAAAAAGATTTGCAAAACATTATAACCATTATTAAAAGCCTCATTTGAAAACTTGGTTAATAATGTGGTTTTACCAGTACCTGTCGGCGCTAATACCACACCGAGTTCACTTCTACCAAGACCACCATTAAGAAGATTATCTATACCCAAAATTCCGGTTGGAATTGGTAAACGAGAATCAGCTTTTAATGCATCTTTGATGTTTTCAAATACGTTTTGAATATCATTTGTATCCTGGCCAACTTGTAACGCTTTTTGAATTATCTCCTCAATTTTGTGATAATTTTCAAAATCGCCGTTACTGCTAATAACATCAACTTCTTTTAGTGCTTTTTTAAGTACTTGTTGCTTACAAAAATTCATTGCCTGAGCTTTTGTTTGCTCCTCAGTATTATCTTGAGGTAAGTTCTTGATGTTATCAACACTATCTAAGAATAGTCTAGTTTGAGTTTCATTAACACCTTTTAAGTCTCCGAGAATCTTTTCGTTCAAACCATTATATGAGGGAATACTATTGTATTTTTCATAATATTCTTTGATATTCTCCATTATAAATCTAAAAGCGTTATTGTCAAAATAATTACTTTCAATTACGTCTACAATGGTATATCCAAATTTCTTATCCTCTATAATAGTTTTTAAAAGTCTTTCTTGAAATGTGATGCCTATATGGCCGAAATTTTTCTCGTTCATGTTATTAATTTATTTATTTGTTTGTTTTTTCTATTACCACTCGTACTGAAGATAAAACGTCTCAGGCTCTCTCAATGACAAAATTTCAGTTAAGTTATTAAGAATTCTCCTAAGCTTTGGTCTAATATCAACTGAATATCTAACTTTTGGATGATAATAGTGTGCAGGGAATATTCTTTCAATAAATACGTCGTCACCCTGTTTGATTTGCAATAAAAAATATTGTTCTTCAGACTCTTTAGGATCTTCCACAAAGTCGTTATTCATAAAAAAATTTTGATTTTCGACAAGATAATCAGAACTTTTTAGTTTCAAATCTTCCGAAATTTCTTCAGAAATATTTTTCACTTCATAGTGTAATTCCATAGATTTTCGGCATCTAGGATTATAATCCCTAACGTTAAAAAATCTTTGGCAGATGATGTTTCCGTCTAAAGTCAAAAGGAATTCGAATTTGTTTTGCTCTTGAATGTTCATTTTAGTTAAATTTTAAATTTTATTATTTTTTTTTTATTTTTTTCAATGCTGGTTAATTTTAAGTAAGGTTTTAAAAAATTAAGCCAAGCATCATTATGTTTTGGTAAAACAGTAAACATACCATCTTCCATCATCATTTTCATACAATTCTTATAAGACCTACCCTCGGTGTCTAGATTATCATTAACTAGAGCTAAAATGTCGTTTTTAGCTTCTTCGGTTAATATTGGCTCATCTAGGTTAACAATCTTATTATTCACATAAAAGAATTCCTCACCCAAAACACCTAATTTGGTAACGCCCGTTAAAAAGTTTTGTATTAATTTATTTTCTTTGTCCTGCTCAAAAATATCATCACCCATTTTTCTAACTTCTTCAAGTGTTAAAGGTTTTGTTTGAATATCAGGAAAAAGGTGTAACAATTTTTTTATTCCAAGATTTCTAATACCGGAAATATTGTCAGATGGATCACCAACCAATATTTTTACCAATTTAACATTCTCAATAAGAATTGTTTCTTTGTCATATTCAATATTGCTGTTTGGCTCATATAACTTATGATGAGACGGGTTATATAAAGAAACATCTTTACTGACTAGTTGAGCTAGATCTCGATCTGATGAATAAATGATTTTTTTCTCTTTAGGAGAGTTGTGAGAGTAGTAAGCAATACAATCATCTGCTTCACAATTAGCGAACTCACCCTGGCGAACATATAGTTCTTCAAGATAACGCTTAATTCTATTTCTTTGATAATTGTAAGAGTTTTGACCTTCTTCTGTTAATCTACTGGATCTACGATTTTCTTTGTATTGAAAGTAGATTTTTTTACGTTCTTGAGACGAATTTTCTCCGTCCCAAAAAACGCAAATTTTATCCAAATGATATGTTTCGAATGTCTTTCTTAATGTATTCAGAAAGTGATAAATTCCGCCGATGTGTTCACCTTTATAAAAAAAGTTTTTGCATCCGTAAAATCCAATCGTTAATAAATTGTCCCCATCGACTAATAGAACGGACATTTAATTTTTATTTATAGTTAAACAATACTAACCCATTTCTTCTTCTTTGGTATCGGCATCCGCAAAATCTGTTTCTGTAAACTCAATTTCACCGTCACCAAAACCACTCAACACCTGATTCCAATAATCAGAATATTGTTTTTTGTATTCATCTAACGCTTCTTTAGTGTCGTGAATATATCCTTGTGGAACCGCAATAATTTTTCCATCTCTATATGCTAAACCATTTACGTGATTTTTCAAAATAGAAATTTTAGTTCTAATTGCATATGTTACTTTTCTTCCACCTTTAACAGCATCAATGTGATTGATACCGGCCTTTTTCTGATTACCAAATAAGAAAACAATTGATGATGCTAACCATACGGCTTCTCCTCCTTTTGCTTTAATTTCTGGTTGTCCAAATGGATTATCCGGAAGTTCAACCCAAGGTTGGTTTACAACAATCATTGTAATATATAACGGATTGTCTTTAGATGGATAATCTTCTTTCTTTGATTTAGAAATTCTTGAATGTAATCCCATACCGATTTTATCAGCTAAAGCAGAAGCATTATGTTGCTTGCCACCTTTACCTTCAAAAGTCATTTTACATGGAACAGATCCAACAGAATCCCAGCAAATCAATAAGCTTCTGTTTAATTTACCTGACGCTTGAGCATCAATTAATTTGTTAACAAAATCAGTAATCTCTTCAATATAGTCAAAGCCATCATTGAAAATAAAATTACCATGCCATTCTCCATCTTCATCTTGTTCTGCTTGTAAACCCAATTGAACCGCGTGTTCCCAATTCCATTTCTTTTCTGTAATAATGAAAACAGGTAAATCACCTTTCTTTTGTGCATCTACTGCAGCCAAAATCATTGCAGTAGTTTTAGATGAGTTAGAATGTCCTAAAAACATATTAATTCCACCCATAACCGGACCAGGCATACCACAAGCATCTAAAAATGCTTGACCACAATAGTAGTAATTAGTGTCTTTATATTTTGTTTTTGTCGAAAACTCTTTTAAAATATCGTCTTCGCTAAATTGTTTTTTCTTAATACCAGCCATAAACTTGATTTTAAAGTGGGTGGTAAATTAATACCACCCTTTAATTTTATTAGAACGGCAAATCTTCGTCTGCCTCTTCATCTACTTGTGGATCAACAACTGGAGCAGATGGTGTACCACCTAAATCAGCTGAAGCTTCTTCACCATACACCCATTTCTTGGTGTCAGCGTTCCATTTAGGAACATAACCCAATGCTACGCCTTCCAAATACTCAACTGGTTTTTTAGCATAAACATCTTCCCATGTTGTAGTATCATTTAACCAAGCATTTTTCTGTGCTTCGTCCGCACTCAATGGTGCAACATCGTCAGGGAAAATTGCGGTAATTGTTGTGTACTCACCACCATTTGGTTTCTTCGAAAGGTTCATTGAAATCATCAAATCACGGCCTGCGTCCGCATTTGTGATATCCCCCTTTAGTTTCCATAAAGCAATGATCTTATCAAGAACACCGTCTCTTTTTCCACTGTGTTTGAAACGCCAGAACTTAATTCCATCTTGTTCGTTTTCACGATCGATAACTTTAACAACATAGAATTTTCTTGGCTTGTAACCATAAGAAAGAGTTCTATCTGCTTCATTACCAGTCATTTGAAGTGCTTTATACACATCATTTAATGGTGATTTAACACCTCCGATAGTACCATTTTGGCTCGGATCATATAATTTTACCCATTTACCGTCAACCTGAACCTCGTGAAAATAAACTTCAACGAATGGGGTACCGCCGTCTTTAGGGGGAATAATTCTGATTCTTTTTTCTCCTGACTGACTACCTTTAGGTAAAATTGGTGCAAAATACTTTTTTAAACGCTCTTCGTCGCTAACTCTAGGTTTAGAATTACCGGCCTGACTGTTTTTCTCGTACTGCGCCAGTACAAAATCTGTTACATTAGACATAATAATTGTTTTTAAGTTTTTAAATTACTTCTCTATCTAATATAAATAAAAAAACCCAGATCGCAAAATCTGGGCTTAAAATTTTTTCTTTTTTTTTTATTCTAGCGTTAATAGATATGCTAATTTATTGATTTTTGCCAGAATTTCATCTTTTAAATTTAATAAGTCAGTATCTTTCTCTTGGTTTAACTCGGTTGTTAACATATATAACTTACCTTTAAATTCTTGAAGAAAGTCAACCATATTGATTTCTGATAAATTTTTATAGACAATCGTATTTAGTTTTTCATCTACCACAAATCTCCCCCATTTACCCATAGCAACCTCAATATACTCATCAACTAATTCGTCTAATTGGTCATATATTTCACCAAAAGCGATATGTCTAGCATACCCCTTTGTTTGCCAATGAAGGATTTTAAATTGGATTTGTATTGATAAAAACGCGTTTACGTTAGAACTGAGATTCATCGTTTATTGGATTAAAAGTTTTTTCTATCTCGTCTTGAGAATAATTTTCAACATCGCTTTTTGTTAATACGTATTCGTTTTTACCACTAGCTCTCATTTCTCCTTGCTTGTTTGCAAAAAATTCCTGTGGCTTTTGGTTAAAAGGATATGAATCTAAAGACCTCATTTCCAGTTTTTCTACCGGAGTTGGTTCCTTTATGTTTTGTATTTGACTACCTAATTGATCAATTTTAACTAATATGCTATCCATTTGAGATAACTTTTGTTCTAATTCACCAAGTCTAGAGAATACGTCGTCCATTTTTTGGATTACGGTACCGTTTTCCCCCTTAGTGTTTTCGAGGTCATTTTTAATGTTTTTAGTCATATTAACTAAATCGGTAACATCAACCTCCTCAGTGCTTGATTCTGGTTCTTCTATTGTCCCTGGTGCTTGGGCTGCAGCCGCATCTGGTGCTGGAGGTAGAGCCGGTGGCATATCAGCTGCAGCATCTGCTGGCGCTGGTGGCATCGGAACCTCTTCTTGCTCCATTATATAATGCTTGCTTGCATTTCTGTTAATAGATTTGTATCTATTAATTTCGTCTAATAATTTTTGCTCTAGCATAATTTTAATCTTGTAATAATTGTCTACCGTCTTCGGTAATGTATTTTTTATTTATTCTTTCAACAATACCATCTTTGCTTCTTATAACATAACATTCGCCAGTCTGTAAGTCGCAAACTTCTTCTTCTTTACCATCTGTTGACACTCTCTTAGTTGTTTTAGGACTAAGAAATTGATCTACACTGTTTTTAAATTTATTATTTTCCATATTTTATAATATATTACTATAAATATCCCAATTTTTGTTAATTTTTAATTCATCTGAAAATAAACCAAGTCTCCTTCGTTTAATTTTAATTTTTTCATTAATCTGCTGTTCATCGCTATTCCGTAGTTACCCAAATCAATTTTAGGAGCTGAATGCACAATCCCATCATATTTTCCATTTACTGGATCAATATTAGAAGCTAACTCGTAATTAGTTCCTGTCTTAGGATTAGAGAATTTGATTGTCTTTGTGTTTAATACCTCTTTCTCTTTTCCTGTGGTATTAAGTCTAACCGCACAAAATTCATATAGTGTGGTCTTAATGTCTCCCCAAGTTTTAACTACATTAGGTGATGATGTTAAATAAGAAATCCCCAGCATTTTATCTGTATCTTCTAATTTATATATGTTTCCCCCCATAAGAACAACTCTAGCTCTTAACCATGGTTTCTTATCAGTATCTCCTCTATCAATAAGTTGAACATACTTTTCTTCAACCGATTTTCCATATGCGTCAGTTAGTTTAGCCCCATTGTATGGTATTAAGTTCAAATAGTAACCACTTTCTTTTACCAATTTTTTCTCAATATCTTCATTAAGTAACTGTGTACCAATATCAATAGTAACGTTACCACCTTTGTTTTTAAAATCAAAGTTTTTCTCTGATTTAACTTGATTTGCTAGTTGTTGTTTCTTTCTTAATGCTGCAGATAATATTCTACTAAACAATGGTCTATAACTAGCAACAAATGAGTCACTCATTTTAGGTAAACTACTATTTGAAATTCTAACACCCTTGAACGATGTTTCAACACTGTTACCTTTTATCGAGTGATTAACTTCCATAATATAATATGTTCCATGGAACATAGGTACATTTGATAAATAAAAATACATTGTTGGTTGTATCATAACATCCCCCATCATGGTAACCTCGCACTGATAAGAAGCTGTTTTATATATGTCAAATAAACCAATGTCAACCTGTGTGGTTCCACCCCCACTTTGTGATCTTGCCAATCTTTCTTGTGCAACAGCACTTTCTGTTGTGTTTTTATATGTGGCTTGATCTAAAGAAATAGATTTAAATAACCCCTGACCTTGATCTCCAAAGTTGATTTCAAAAGAAACAACTCTATTTGATTTAGAAATGTCAGCATCCATGAATATTTTTGGTTCAACTAACAACGGATTGTTATTAGTGTCACTAATATCAAAACTGTCATTTTTAAATTTATACTCTTTGCTAATTCTGGCTAAATCCAAATATTTGGATGTGTTTCCAATATGTTGTAAAATTATTTTTGGACTAGATTCTTGATAATCAACTTCTAGATAGGTACCAAAAAGATTTCTAGCCAAATTTTTAGATGGTATTATTCTTTTTTTGTTAGAAGTGTTGGTTCCATAAAAATTCACATAAGCCGGAAGTGGTCTCATATCAAAATTAGTACCCTGTATCAAAATAGAGATCGCACTATATAAATCAACTTTTGCATTTTTCTCGTCTGATAAAGATATCAGTCTTTCTAAATTTATAAATGCCTCATCGCCAATATCTCTATTGGCTCTGTCTAAGAATAAAAACTCCTCTATAAGACTTCTTTGTCCGATAGCATTACCAGCAATCCACTTGTCATTAAATGATTTGAAGAACTGATATGTGTCTAATTTTAATGTTTTAGCCTCATTGTAAGAATTATAAATTGTTACACTGTTCGCTTTTTTCTCTTCACCAAGTGCAGGGAACTTTCCAATTAAACTATCTAAAAATATTCTAAGCCTAGAATCATTTGGGTTGAAAATATTGGCAGTAATATAATCAATGAATTTTTCATTAGTCGGTACAAAAGCATTTGGTGTTTTAACACTTTCTGATTTTACCCAACCAGCATAAATTCTAGCAAGTTCTCTATAGTCGTGTATGTTTTGTTCATCTACCTTTATATCATTAACTTCAAAAAAGTTAGCATATAAATGTGTAATACCACTATAATATTGTGGTTCATAAACATTTTCACCAATATACAACAACATGTATTCGTAATTTTGTGGTGTTAATTGGTTAGTATTAAATTGCGGTTCTCTAAAATTACTAGCGGTTTCTAATAACTCAACATATTGTTTTGTTAGACCAGTATATAATGCATTACTGAATTTTTTAGGCCTTGTTCTTTCAATTAATTTGTATAATAAATTATTATCAACTTGTTTAGGGTTACCGAGTGTTACTTGTTTAAGGTTTTTGTTTTCTAATAACTTATCTGTTATTAATTCCAACTTCTTTACTTGTGCAGTATAAAGTTGTTTACTATAACCATCACTAGATAATGTTATACCATCTTTAGGTATGCTAGAGATTTCTTTTAAAATTTCTTGGAACATATCATAATCATGTGTTGTTCCTATTTTATCACCAATACCGAAATCTAATGATGCAAACTTTATAAACATTTTTTCAAACTCATCTAATAGGGTTGGGTTAAATGTTGCAATTAAATCCATCACTTTTTTCTTATTCCCATTTAATGAAAGTTCGCCTAATTCATCTTCTAATTTCTCATAATATGTTGGGAAAGTCATTCCGCTAAAAATTGGTGTGGTTAGATATTCAACTGATGGACCTAAAATAAGTCTAAAAGAATCTTGTTCAACATCATAAAATCTACCAGTACCTATTGCTATTTGAGGTGTGCCTCCGTTTGATGGTAATATTGTGTATCTATTATCTCCAGTTGTAAAAATAGAATTATCAATAATTGATGTTAATAGCGCTTCATTACCAATAGATGGCTTTTTATACTTAATGGTATTAACACCGTTTGTTGTTGTAGCAACATATAATGCGCTTGATAGGTTGGCGTCAGCTGTTGTTGTTGTAAACCCAGATGGATTAAAGAAACTATAACCATTAACAATCTGATGATATACACCATGATAGTACGGATATAATCCCGCGTATTTATTCGCTGACATTGTTACACCGCTAAGTGCTGATGTAACCCCACTTAAATTAAGTGTTGTGTTTGTGTTATTGTCAAAAAAGTATTTTGTATTAATTGGTGCAGTAATTCCTGATATGATGTCAACACCCTCTAAAATAAACTTTTTATATCTATGATAGATCGCCCCCCATTTTAATAAAAGGTGATATGGAATATAATGTGTTGACCCAACTTCTCTAAATAAAGTTGACATAAGAACAGACTCATTGTTCCCCCATTCGTTAAAAGTTATTTTATCATCTAAGTCTTTAAATGGTAATGAGTTCAATAAAAGGTATGCCGAGCCGGTATATCTTTCTACAGCACCACCTTTAAAAAAGTCACTAAAAAGTTGTTTGTGAAAATAAGGTGTGTTCAACATATTTCTAGTTACACCACTTATTTTAAGTTCTTTAGTAAACATGTTTTTTCTATAATCTTTTTCTACCCAAGCTAATGGGTCTACTGGAGAACTTATAAAATTACCATCTCTACCAACAAATAATGTTTTTTTGAAATTATAATCTTTATTTGTTATTGGCTTTCCACCAACATATGTTTTATATTTTTCTGTGTTAAATGGAAATATATTAAAACGATATGTTTCTACTTTATAATCATTGATAAACGATTGTAATTCCTCATAGTTGGTATCTAGCTTATATGTGTATGTGACATTGTTATAATCAGTTATATCAAAATCAATATCAAGAGTTTCTTTAATATAGTCAACAGTCGCTAACTTATCTATAAAATATGGATATCTATCATTTGGAGAACTAATTCGCATATAGTATTCCAAACTAGAAGAACTTTTAATCTGTTTAGATAATATATCTCTAAGATCCACATCATCAGATAATGCATTATTAATGTTTTCGAATTCTTTTTTTACAATTTCTCTTAGCCCCGTATTCATTCCAAAAGAATCCATTGATGTAATGTGTTGTGCTCTTTCATATATTTCATATAAAACACCAGTAAGTGTTTTATTTGAATAAGGTGTTTTACCAATTACATTGAAAAGAGTACTAACATTTTCTGTTTGTTTTCTTTCTACATCATCATCAAAAACAAAAGTTAATTCAGATGATGAAATTTCTTTATTACTTAATGGGTCAACTCTTTTTGTTGCCATACTATGATATGTCTCAACAAATTCAACTTCTGGCCAAACACTAAATGAATTACCCTTGATTGATTCCGCGATGTCTTTATCCCCCGGATAAAAATGTGTGTATGTGTTTCTATCTTTTTCTTTTTTCTTTACTTCTGGCCAAGGATATAGACACTCATTTTTATCATCACTTATTTTTAAACCTAAATCCTCTTTTCTTGTGTTTGATAATCTAATTGCTTTTTGATGAACATCTTTCATCAATCTAATATACGTGTCAGTATTTGCTAAAATAACAGCAAATATGTTTCTAATTGTTGGGGTAAAACCAAATCCACCTTTTTTGGGGTCTTTAATGATTTCATTCATTTTTGACTCCACTTTCATTTCAACAGCGTCCCTTCCTTTAACAAAGGCGTTTTGTATGTTTTTAATTTCAGAAACCAATCGTTCAATTGCAACACCATAATTACCGTTTCTAAATACAGTAAAATCTGACGCTCTCGATACTCTACTTAAATCAATTGAAAATGTTGTTACCCTATTTGCGTCTTTAACTTTATTTTTATCCGCACTTTCTTTAACAATTTTACCAAATGCACTATTCTTTTCTAGTTTATCAACATAATATGTTATTTTTCTTTGTAATGATAAATTGTTTGTTGTTCCAGTTATAATATCACCACTATTAGCCCCATTAGTTGTTGAGGTTTTGTCTGTAACTGTTTTGGTTAATCCAAAATGGTCCCAATCATTTACACGATCTAGAACTGTACCACTCAAATATCTACCACCCCAAGCAACAATTGATTTTTCAAAACCATCTAATATTGAATCATATTCTGCAACATCACTTAAAACAGTTGGATCAACAACTTCAGCAAATAATGCATTTTCAATAATCTTGTCTAATGAATTTGCGGTCATTATCAAATCTCTCAATGTTTTAACCGGGAAATCTTTTGATACATAACCTTTTGCTTTATATTCATCATATACTGAAGATAGAATTGAATACCCTTTTGTTGATTTTGATACTCTTTTTTCAACAAACCCTGTTTTGTCATTTGTTTTATAATCCCCAGGTTTTTCAACCATGTACATGTATGGTGCATTAAGCGCATTTTGTAATAAGATATCACTTAAATACGCGTATGTAGACCCAACAAATTTTGTTGTTATTTCAAAATTTCCTGTACCGCCGTTAAACTTGGTTTTAAAATCAACAAGGTGAAGTCTATATCTAATTGCTTTACCAAAATAACCTTTAACAGTTAAATAAAACACTGGCCAAGGTTGGTGAAAAAATGCTTTGTATGGCGAATTTTCTGGCGACTCAAATAATGTTTTACCTCTTACATCCAAAAAGTTAATAGAAACTTGTGGAATACCACTAGCACCTTTTACAACAATTTGAATACTTTGAATACCAAAAGTTTGTGCTGATGAATCATAGTTTGGAGGAGTTAGAAACTCTGTTGTTCCGTCATCGTTTTTTCTGGTTAAAGCCGGATTAAAAGTTTCTGTCCAATTTGAATCTAAATTATTTTCAAAAGGATTTTTGTCCCCCTGATTACGCATCATGTTAAAAGTACCAGATGCAATTGATAGTAATGAATTTTCAGCTTTGTCAGCAAATAAAATACTTCTAGGTACTAAATCGGCCTCAAGGTTTACATATGTAACTAAGCTTTCATGATCAACTAATCTACTTTTTATTTCACCGTCAGACGTCAATATACTATTAGGGTCGATATGTACAATGTTTTGTTGATCAACTCTAACTAATATATTTTCATTTTCACTTATTGAATTAGTCGCCATAATATAGTTTATACAATTCTACGTTCTTTTTATAATCTTGTAAAGAATTAACAAGTGGAAAAGGTATTCTTAACAAAGAGTTATCAGGTATTTCAAACTCTAAAGCTCCCGTGTTTGGATTCGCTAATAAGATTAACCACCCAAATAGTGGGGTGTTATAAAATTCTTGTGAAGCTTTATCCAATCTGTCTTTACCTTTTTTATATACCATGAACTTATCAGTACTTTTAGGTGGTATTTGTATTCCTGGTACGATTTTAAATTCGCCATCTTCAAGAAAATATTCATATCTATTAAAATACTTGTTCATGTTATCTTATAAAATTTAATTTTGTTTTAGTAGAATTGTCTTTATTTGTATGTATTTTATTAATTACTTCTTCTTGCTGAGAAGTTAAAGTACTAGCAGTATACGTATATCTACCATATTCAGAATAATCTGTTTTGGTTGATTTCGCTTCTTTATACTTTAATTTTTTCTCATCAGGTATAGCATTTTTAATAAACTTAGCCAATCTTTTTTCTATTTTTTCAACGGTATTCTCATCAAAAAACTTCTTATCAGCAGAATCGGTATATAATTTTTTAATTTCTTCTACTTTACCCTTTTGTGATAATATAACACTTAATATAGATTTGTAAATATCGTCTGTAATTGTTGGGTTTTTAAAATCAATATCTGTATTCAATCCAGAAGTATATAATGATTCATTTTTTTCAAAAATATCTATTGCTTGATCATAATGTGAATAAAACTCCGTATCAACAAAATTTGCTAATTGAACCGCAGATGCTACCTTTTTCTCTATTTTAGCATCTAATCCATTTGTAGATAAAACGAAATTTAACCCGTCAATAGTTTTAATCAAACTATTTCTCATTTTTTCAAACTCTGTTAATGTCTTATCTCCTTTTAATTTATCTAAAAATGCATTTATTTCTTTTTTAATATATGGATTGAGTAATTTTTTAGATCTTTCAGATTTTGATTCTCCGCCCGATAAATCTAAATTTAAAACTTCGTTATGATCAGATGTATTAAACTTAGCCAATAACTTATCACCAAATCTACCTAATAAAGTTGAGAAGTCTAAATTACCAGAGTATAAACCAAATAGATTAATTTGTTTTGATGCTGTTTGTGTTGTTTGAACATCTACTTTATTATTTGCTCTATAAGTTGGTGAAATAAACAATGGTAATAATTGTTCACCATATGTTGTTAATAATTTATTATATGCGTCTTTATATAATGAATGATATGAATTTGCTTGATTAACTACTGCTATCATCTGTGTTGAATACACTAATTCATTTTTAACTACTAACCCAATAAATTCTCCATTAATTTGTTCTTCCGGTGATGTTTCTTTACCGGGAACAGTTGGTGTATCATCAGTAGACAATCTTAATTGTTCTAAGAAGTCTATGTTAAATTTAATTAACTCGTTTTGATCTGCAGTAGATTCTGCTCTATAATCATATACTTCTGTATTTGCATAGAAGTTTGATGATAATGCATTTTGTAATCTAGCAACAGGTTCTTTCATACCTTGTCCACCAATGAAATAAACTTGTAACGTTACATTCGCTAACATTGGTTGAATACCAATACCCTCTGGGTTTAAGTCCCATGTAGCATCTTCAAATGCAATACTTAAATCTTTTATAACAACTTTTGAATGATAGAAATCACCAATTCTCATTACACAAATTGGTGGTGGTCCAAATGTTGTATTTCTAGCATCTGATAATTTTTCTGGGCCAACGTTTTTAATTGGTATAGTATCACCAGGTCTTAAACATTGTTGTAAGAACGTTAATCTAGCATTTAATCCCTCTGGTGTCATTGAGTGAAATGCTGGATGAAAATATTTTAATTTTTCTTTTAATGAAGAAAATACTACCGGATCTGTTTCTTCTAATTTTTTAAAATAGAAACATTCTGATAATGCTTTCATTATTAATAATTTAACAACATCAAGAGGTGGCTTTCTTGGTATATCTTGACCATCTACAGTTATCTCTGTTGTTCCTGGTTTAATGGTTGTTGTTCCAGGAATTTCAGTACCAGGTTTTCCTGGTGTGCCCGGAACAGCCACTTGTGTTGTTAGTTTTACTTTTGTCGATCTACAGAAAAATGTGATTGGTGCAAATTCTTTTAACCCGCTTTTTGTTTTTATTTCTTTGTTGGTACAATCATATTTCTCTTCTCCGCCACTAACCGCCTTTTCACCTTTATTGACAAATTCGATTTTAAACTCTGTTGTTGTATCATCAGAATAACCCAAATCTTTCGCTGTTATTTTTATTTTATCCTCTTTTCTTTGGGTGTTATTATTTTCTAAATCTTTTATTGTTGCTTCCCATTTAGTTGGTGCATTATAATTGTTTTTTGATAATCTATTTAAAACATATCTAATAATACTATCAGATCTTCTGTATGATAATTTAATATTATATGTATCATCAGCAACAAACGATGTTGTTGATTCAATATATAAATCTACTTTTTTAAGAGACTTAGGGTCTTTTTCTAATATTGCTTTTAATGCATCTATTTTTGCTGTTAGATCTGTAAAGCGTTTCTCCAATTGAGCAAAGCCTTTATCAATCTCGGTTAGTGTTCTTGTTTTTAAATTTGCTTCTGTTTCGGTTGATGTTGGATTTTCAGAACCATAAATCACATTTCTATCATGCTTATAATCTGCAGTATCTTTTGAAAATAAATCAGTTAATGCCGTTGTTAATTTTGTTTTATATGTTTCTTTGCCACCATAATATCTAGCATATTCTTTACCATAATCTTGATCAGCATTTATTGTTGTTTTTGGTTTTGGGAAATCATTTTCAAAATAAAGATAATCATCAAAACCTTCACCAAAAGTATCGCGCCCTTCTTTTGCTGCAATGGCACCGACAGTTGTTGGCGCTGTTGTTGTTACTTCACCAGCAATATTTCTAAAATTAATAGTGTCTATTCGATCGCTCTTTTTACCATCTTTATAATATTGTAAATAAGCAATAATTAATTCTAAATCACTTCTATCTAGATTAATATATTTTCTAACCAAAGTATAAAAATCAACTTCTTCACAACCAGCAAAAAAAGAATTTAAATATTCTTCTGCTTCTTCATCACTAATATCTTTAATTAAAAGATTTAAAATACTTGGATGGTCAACAATAACTTTAAAAGAAACTGTTCCGGATCTTTGTGTGTTTTGATATGTATAAATGGGTTCTGGTCTACCAATAAATGTATTAGTTTCCCAGTTCGCATTATTTGATTCATTAACTTTTAAATCATATGGTGGAAACCACATAACTCTACCCCCATTTGGCCCTCTTTCACAAAATGGTAAATCATCATAAGTATATCCTGGTTTGTTTGATGTTTTCCATGCTAAATTCTCAATAGAAAACATATATTTTTTTGCTTGACCGTCGATAATATTTGTTGATCCCGGAAAATCAAGACTGCGTGTACCGTCCGACATAGGTGCTATATTCAAATTCCACGGAGTTGACATTACACTATCGTTGACTTTTCTAATCAACCCAGTTCTTTTCATTGTATCTGTATAATTCAAATAACCTCTATCTTTTGTCCAAACTCTACAATATTCGGTACCATCTTCTTTACCTGTTTCTTTGTTAATATATTTTACATTAGAACCTCTGGACATTAACGTATCGCCGTCTCTAAAAATTCTACTTGTTTGATCAATAACATTTGCAACATGTGAACGAGCTTCGCCACCGGCTGCAGGCAATGTCTCTAATATTTCTTGTGTCTTATCTAAAATTGAACCTCCTTTGAATGTATGATTTGTTGAAAGTGTTTCTAAAAATCTAGAACTTTCGTATTCAGTATATTCAACATTATGTTCACCTAATTTATTTTGTGATTTAGAACTAATCCAAGTTAACTTACCACCAATACTACCACCTTCTGAAATATTTCTTTCATTTCTAAAAAGATTAGTACCAACTTCATCAAACATTACTGATAGATAATATGGGCTTCTTACTGGTCTGTCATTAAAATCACTCATCGCAAATTTAACATCATCACCTCTGTCGTCACCAATATATGCAACGCCACTTGGCGCTTCTTGACCTAAAAAGTCTTTAACGCCTTGTGCTGCTCTATCAATGAAATTAAAAATTTTACTACTGTTTTGTGATCTTGCAGTTGATGTATAGTTTGGTGCATATTTTGAAAATGATAAATTATCATATAATGCAGCTTTTTGACCATCACTTAAATATTCTATCATTAAGTCAGATGGTTTTCTTGATATTTTGGGTCTTCTTTGAATACCAAATAAAGAACCTATTGCTCCTGTAACATCTTGCCACAATTTACCCGCTTGAGTTGTTGCTTCTGGTCTTAAGTTAATTGGGTTTGCTGGATTACTTAAATAATCACCAGGAATTTCTGTAAAAGGAAATTCTAATCCAGCTACTGTTTGTACGAAATCAATCGCTTTACCAGCTAAAGATTTTGCAACAGTTATTTTATAATTCTTTTCAATTAATGGTTCTCTACCAGTTAATAAATTAATTGCTGTTGTGTTGTTACCATTAATCGCGTCTATTAATCTTACTCTACCAACAGTTGCTGTATATAAGTTTTGTTGTAATCTTGCTTGAACTAATCCAGATGGACTATTTTTAATATGATCTGCAGCAAATTTGAAAAGTTGTGATTCATTATCAAAGTTATTTGATGCTATAATACTAATTAAACCATGATCTTGACCAGATCTAAAATATGGGTATAAACCTAATCTAGGTCTACCTACTGTATTAAACTGTTCAATAATCGATAAGTTTGTAGGAGAAAATTGATTGAATGACCTAAAAGGTATTAAATCTTGATTTCTATTTGTTTCTACATCACCTGGATCAACATTAGAAAAATCAGATAGATTACTAACAGAGTAATTGCTAGATGTTTGTGTTTGGGGACCGTTTGGAACATTTAATGTTCTCCCTATAAGGTAATTCCTAAACCTTTTTGTTGAATCAAAATCTAAGTAACTTGGCATCTATCTTTTTATATTATAAATAGATAAAATAAAAAAACTATCGGTAATTACGTGAAACTCTTGCCGTCTTTAACCAATGATGACACAAAATTTGCTCTTAAACCAGGATCTTTATTTATCTCATTAACAACCATATTTGCTAACTCGGAACTGCTGCTATTTAAATCTACTTTAATTTCAACACTACCGAATATTTTCTTAGCTTCTTCATATAGCTGTTTACCTTTATCTTCTACCTTTTTAAGTAGATCACTTCCGCCACTTTCATCCAATAATTCATTTGCTTTTCCTTGAATGTAGTCAGCTCCCTGACCCATTTTATCTAATGCAGTTTGACTAAGACCTTTTAATGCATCCAATGGACCATTTATATATTTTTGAACAGCGTCGTTATATTTTGCTTCAATTTCTTCTGGAGTCATTTTAGCTATTTCATCTAAACCACCAGCTGATTCTTTAATCTTTTGTACTATTTCATTTTGGTTAATTCTTGTTCTAGCCATATTACCAATATTCATAGCAATTGAGTTCAATGCGTTTAATGATTGAGTTTGAACAGTATATTGGTCTCTAATAATATCATCTGTTTTTCTTTCAGATAATCTTTTTTGTGCTTCAGCTATTTTAGCCATTTGTTCACCATTAAGTGAAGACATATCTAAAAATGCTTGATTAATACCTAATTCTTTTTGCAGGTCTTTTGGTAATTCAAATCCAACAACACCATCTTTCATTGTTGCTAAATTTGAAACAAATTGTTTTTGGTCTTCATTTAAATCAAATAATTCTATTTGACTCATTGCTTGCATTTGAACTTGGCCCTTAATAGCAGAACTAGTCAATTGTTCCATTGATATACCTAAAGCATCAGACATCGCTTTTGCTCTTCTTAAATTGGCTCCAGTTACTTCAAATCTACCTTGTTCAGCATTATATGTCGCTAAAGATTTTGCTGCCCCTAAAATGCTTGTTTGTAATGATTCAACATTATTTGTTGCATCGTACATTAATTTAATTGGATCAGCTAAATCACCTATTGCTCCACCAATTACTTGTAAGTTTGCTGATAAATCTATTGCGCCTTCTGGATCATATAATTTGGCAGCAACTTTAAACGTTTCTTCCATTTTGAAATTTAACGCTTGTGCTTCTTGAACCATTTTACCTAACCCCTCAACTCCGTTCTTAAAACCAAATTCATTTAATTTACCAAGATTATCCATAACTGTCTTGGTCGTTGCCCTAGCGGACAAACCTTGTGATAATGATCGTTTACCTATTTGTTCTATTTTACCAGAAGCGTCGGTTAATCCAATACCAACATCTCTAAATGCTTCAACATTTTCTAATAATGATTTAGATGTTGCACCATATGCCGCACTAATTCTAACAGCTTCAAGAACACTTTCTCCTTGATAGTTTGCAAATTTTTGACTATTTGAAACCATCGATTCGGTTGCATCTTTCAATTCACCAAATGATACACCAAGCAATTGTGCTTGTGGAGCTACTGCCATTATAGATTCGGTGAATCCACTAGCAAATTGACCAGCCATTCCGGCTTTAGTTGTAAATGCTTTTAGTAAGTCACCTTCTCTAGTATAAGCATCACTAACAACACTTGCAAATAAATTTGCTGCACCACTAAGACCAGCAGCTAATTGATCAAATATATTTAAACCATTATCAATAACAGTGTTGAATACTTGTTGAAGCATTCCTGCTTTAACAATCGGTCTATCCCAGTTATTTTGATCATACATTGGTGCGAAAAGAATATCGCCACCACTTTTCAAAGCACTCTTTACACCACTACCAAGACTATTCAAACCCTGAATAGCTCTATTAGAATTACTTGTGCTACTTTTTTGCCCTTCAATAAATTGATTTGCTAATGAATTAGATTCACTACTACTGAAACCTGCTTTTGCTAGGTCATTATTTAATTCGCCCGAAGATGAATAACCATTTCGAGCCAATTTTCTTATTACCGCATCTTTTGATTGTTGTGCATTCGCCATATCTAATAAATATAAAATTAACTATTTGCTTCAAGATACAGGTTAACATAATTAACCCTTTCGTAGATTGGCATAATTAAAAGATCTCTGTATGTAAATCCCTTACTAAGTAAGAATCCAATTTCATTCATTTGTTTTTTCTTATAAGCCGAAGAAGGGACGAAAAAACTCAACCCCGAAGTCCAATCTTACACGGACTTTGTCTCCTGACGGGGCTTGTACTTCAAAAATTAAATCTAAATTAGGTCTATTATCCGCAACAAATCTTTTGAAATCTTGGGAATCTTTTATTGGTAGGTTTTGAATGAATTGATAAATTGCCATTTGATCAGTATTACCATCAACCGATTTAATCATCATTTCCAATCTTTTTGTGTTTACTGGCGCAACTTGAACACCAGTGGCACTATTTTTGATTGTTTCCAACTCCCTTTCTTGTTTTGGGGTTAAAAACTTAAATGTGATCTTTTTCTTTGCTTGAGGTAGAAAATATTCAAATTCGTTATTTGCATTTGGAGTTAATTTAAAATCTTTTACACTTATTGATGAAATATCAATTGTGGCCTCAAACTCTTTTGCTGTCTTTGGGTCAGTCAATGATACCGTGTATTCTGAACCAAAAGCAGTATTTCTTAAGAAGATTAATATTGCTTGCCTATCTTCTTCAGCAAGAGTATCAATTTCAATATCTTTATCTAAAATCTTTCTTCTTAATAGCTCTTCCACCACCATATCATTTTGAACCAAATTTGGTGATGTTAAGATATTTTCATCTGCAGCAGTTAGATAAGCTACTTTTACAGATTTCTTTTTGTTTTCATAATGAATACCCTGAGATGGTAGTGTTACCACATCATAAGCAATCATTGGATCAAAATTTTCCATATTTTTAAATTAAACTAGTTTATTATCAGTAATATATACTAATTTTTTTAAAAAATCAACAGAACGTTCCACGTGGAACCAATAAAAAATCCGCAAAACACAAATATGTCTGCGGATTTTAATTAAAACTATTTTATTTTTAATATTAGTAAACTTGAATACATCTATCCATTCTTAAACCAGCGTCAATTGTTGCTAATTCATCTTGAGAGTAGTTAAGATCACCAAAGTTCAAATTACTTAAAAAGCAACCTTGGAGAATCCACTTTTCAACAACAACTCCTGTTGGATCTAACATTTCCAATTCAACATCTTTTTTGTATCCAGCGGCGTAGCCCATTCTACCTGTAACAGATTCAGCATGAAGACGGAACCACTCCATAAGTGCTTGAGAAGCAGATGGACCGATAGGGTCTTTAAATTGAACACTTATCTCTTCCCAGGTAAATCTACCAGCAACATATGTTGATGTATTTAAAAAGGGAATTTCCGTTGTATTGATTTTAGCTTTAGGACGTGAGGTTGAAGTCACATACCACTCATTTATACCTAAAGATGATGGAAATCTTAAGATAAATCTATTTTTTCTTTTCGGTTCAAATGGAACCGGCATTTTCATTAATAAATCTGCCATTTGTTATCGTTGTTAGTTTTTTGTTTATTCTTTATTATAAATATATCGATACTTAAAATAAATTTATTTTTGGTTTTACTTGATTTTCTGGAAAAAATTGAGTAGCTTTTTGCATATAATCTTAATAAAGAATAATTAATAACTACTAATTTGATAAATGATAAATAATAATCAATATCATAATAAGTAATAAGGATAAATATAACCTATAAAGAATACATATAAAAATAATGGGGAGAACTTTCGTTCTACCCCATTTTTATTTAATTTAACTCTCAAATTAGATGTTTTCAAAAGAAGCACCAGTTGGTGTTATGATGAATTCTACATCAATAAATTCTAATGCTCTTGTAGGTTTGATATAAATTTTACCTCTTAATGTGTTTGAATCAATATCTTCTGGATCATTTGATACAACTACACGGAAATCATATAAACCTCTTTCTTTCTTAATTGATTCTAAAATTGGGTTTACCAATCTTGAGAATTCTTGTCTAACTTGATCATCGTTTTGTTCAAACAATAATCTTACTGCAACAGCAGAAATTAACTTTCTTGCTCTTAACAATAATCTTCTTACGTTAATTCTATCAAGTGCCGATTCTCTAACTTGTAATGTTTTGTTACCCCAGATAATAGTACCTGTATCAGAGAATGTAGCAATTGGGTTAATTCTATTTTTGTAAAGTTCATCTCTATCATCTAAAGTTAATTTTTTAGCTGCTTTGATTGAGTTTACAAGACCTCTTGAATAACCGGCAACCGCAAACCAAGGGTAAGAAATGTTGTCTGTTAATGCAATATTCTTTACAACTTCACCTGTTGGTGGGATATAAAGCTGAGTAGCATTATCGGTATCTCTTACTTGAATCCAAGGCCAGTAAGTTGCTGAATAGTTAGAATCTATACCCAAATCATCTAATGCTGTTACAACTTCGTTAGTTGTTGCAAAGCTAGGAGCATCAATGATATATAAAGAATCCGCTCTATCATTTTCTATAATTTCAATTGCCTGATTTACTAATGAACTATGATCGTTCCAGTTTATACCAGGAGTTGCAAACAAGTTAATATCAACTGCTTCAGGATTTGCATATGTTTCAATACCTCTTAAGAATGCATAATAATCTGAATTACCAACAGTATCACTGAATACGCCACCGTTATCTAAATGGTTTTTAGCATATGTTGTTTTACCAAAAATGTAACCATCTCCTAAAGTTTTTGTACTTCTGTAGATATCCCATCCATCAAAACCGCCATAAACAGGCATTGTAAATTTACGATGTGATATTGTTGTCAATTTGCTTTTGTTCGCACCTTCTAAATTATATGCTGTTGTCATATATAACACTTCACCAGTAGTTCCGGTTAAACCAGATGCGTTAACAGATAAGTGGAAACCATATGTTGCAGATGTTGCACTTGTTCCTTTGAATTTCAACATGTCGTCATCATATTGAGTATGAGTCTCTGTTGAAAAACCTAAAGTCACTTTTTTAACTTTATCTCCATTACTTGTAGTTGGTGTTCCGTCAGCACTGTAGTAAATAACATCTCCAGCATCATGATATTTTGTTTTATATAAAACACCACCTAAATTAGTAGATGTAGTAATACCTTTGAAACCAGCTGGTACTGCGTCTGTTGGATGATCTTCGCTAAGAACTAACATAATGTATTTAGATCTTAATTCATATTCACCATCAGATGTACCAACTTTTCTACCAATATATCCAGGTAATTCTGGGTTCATTGAACATCTAGTAAATTTCTCAAGAACAACTGGGTTAGCGTCAGTATCATAGTAATTACGAACAAGTAAATCAAACTCACCAGTATCTAGATCAATATTTTGAATTGTTACTTTAATTTCATAGTTTGCTGCGTTACCATCAGAAATTGTTAAAACTTGGAACAAATCAGCAACGTTTCCACCACGAACTTCAGATACAACTATTGATGAACCAGGAGTTTCCCATTCGCTAACAAAATTTTCGCCTTCATTTGTTACAACATCAGTAGTACTAAGACCTCTGATTAAACCTTGTTCAAATAAGTTCTTCAAAAAGTTAGGATAAATCTCATGAACATATAATGGGTAATCAATTGTGTTTTTATCGAAAACATCTTCTCCAATTACTTTATTGATATATTTTGTTGATGATTTATCAAAAGAAACATTAAATGTTCTAGTTGTACCAGTAATATCAACTACTGATAATGAAAACTCAGATAATGGGTTATTGTGTATATTAGCACCACTGATTGTTACTGTTGAACCAGAAACTCTTCTAGTTAAAATATCGGCAGCATATGAACCACGTGGTCTTAATTGACAAACAATTTTATCTGCATAATGATCATGTAAAGTAGCGTCAAACTTAAATCTTCTAACATTAAATGCTGTTGAACCTGAATTATAAACAAATAGATATGAATAAACACCATCTATTGTTGAATCAGTAAGACCAGTTTGAGTGAAGAAAGTATTATACCATTCTTTACCGTTATTAGATCCAATAGGGGAAACCAATTGAGTTCCTGTTTGTCCACTTGTAAATACTGATGGAACCGCCCCGATTGTAAACCATTCATTATGTGCATAAGCACCTGATGAATTTACCGCCTCAACAAGATAATCTGTAATTGTAGACCCCTCAGTTGTTGTTTTACCAGATAATTCAGCGAAGAATGTACTTCCAGTAATTCCGTTAGCTGTTGGGGTTGTTGTTCCAGTTGTTGATGTATATGTTGAATGAACTAATACACCTCCTAATGCTTTGATTCCGTAAGAAAAACCAGGTTTATAACCTGTTAATCCTAAGATACGGGTAACAAATAATTGATTTGATTCCTGTAAATATGATTTTGCTACATACGGTAGCTGGTATTTTGGCATCCCAGATGAATCTTTAACTGGAGATGGTGATCCAAAATATGTTCTAAATTCGTCGAAACTTGAAATAAGCACCGGTTCGAAAGCTGGCCCTTTAAGGGTTTCACCAACTAAACCTAATGTTGTTACTCCAACACTTTGCGCCACGAATGTTAAATCCTTCTCTGAAGTGTAGACTCCTGGAGAAACGAATACTCTGTTTGAATTTGCCATTGATAAATGTTTGGTTAAAATATTTTTATTCTTATCAAATAAATATCTTTGTTTTCGTCAAAGATTTCCCAATTTTTTTGTATTTAGATAGTAAATTATCCTTTTTTATCTTTATTTATCTTTATATATGGAAAAGAAAACCAAAAACGTGAAAATCAGTGAAAAACATCATGAAATGCTAAAAAAGCATTGTGATAAAAATGGATTAAAAATTTATAAGGTTCTTGAAAAATTTATAGAAGAAACCTGTAAATTAAAAACAGACCTATATGGTGATGATTAAAATAGGTAGGTTATACCAATTTTTGAATTCACTACTGGGGTGTAATTTAATGTGATTTCATTTAAAGCACTAATATCAAATCCCTGACCCTCTTCTTCAACCAGACCATTAATATCTAAGCTAACAACACTATTAATAGCATTTAGTACAGTAAATGTCAAACTTGAACCGTCATATGTAAAATATTCGGTATTAACCTGTATTGGCTTACCGTAGTTGTCAATAAACACACTGTTTCTACCCTTAAAATAGGTGATAGTAATAATACTACCTTCTAAAGGTGGTGTTGGGAAGCTAATTTTCGATGTCCCCGCAATGTGGTAAAAATCAACCCCTCTTTCTTGTAAAAGACCGTTAATCGCCACACTAAATAAGATACCAATACTTTCACCCACACTAAAAGCTGTCTGCATACCGTCAGCAGTAAATGAGGCAACGGTAATGTCAATTGTTTTATTAATGTATTTTTTGTTATAGTTGGTGTTCTTTGCAAACTCGGTCATTAAAAACATTCTACTAACAGCCGGTTTAACCTCAAACTCTTCTTGATCAATTAAGAATCCCAACATAGTAAACTTATAGTTTTGAAGGTAAAATCTACGCCCATCAATTTGTTCAATTGGTGAATTGTCCTCAATCGATTCTAAAATAATAGGTATATAATGACCCTTAACGGTTGTATATGCTTGTCTTGAAGCAAATTTTTGTAGAACTATTTTATTGAATTTATTTAAATCCCTGAATTTAGTACAAACAATTGTTACTTCATATGAAAGGTCTACAGCTATTGGTTGTGGTATTTTATATATGTCCGCGCCCATCTGTGTTCCATTCCACGTAGCAACAGAAGCATAATGAAACTGCATTCTTTCTGGAATTGTTCTAATAATTGACGGATTACTTCCCGGCTGAACATCTGGCTTTCTAATCACCCCGATTAACGGAACTTTCATATTTCCATCTTCATCTGAAAATTCCCAAGTATTAGTAATTTGAGACCATCTCTGTATTGTTAGAATTTTAGGAATTACTGGTATTTTTTTACCATCGGCCACAACCACAAAGTTTTTCTTCACGAAATCCATCATTCCAAAATCTAGATCATCGTGTAAAATAGAGTCAGGTAAATAAGTGTCAGACTTGGTTATTCTTTCCAATAATTCTTGTCTTCTCTCGGTTAGTTCTTTACCCTTATAAATTTGTATATCTGTTTTTCTTTTAGGTATTGCCATTTTATACTCCTCTAAATTCTTGCTCTTGAGCGATAGCACAAGTTATTGTTCTATAATATGCTTTATATCCAAATAAATTGTGTTTATTGTCTGTAGTTACTTTACCGTCATTTGTTACAGTGTAATATCTTAATTTGTTTTCGTTTTCTGGATAACCGATATAATCACCATATTTTACATCAACCCCAAGTTCTTCCAAGTGTTTAATATAAACAGATAGTATTAAATTACCTGGTTCGTTATATCTAAGCATCCCCGCTTTGTATGAACTGTTTTTAGGTTCTTCAATTTTAACCAGCGCATTAAACTCAATTGGTGGGAAAAATTTAATTTCATCTAACCCAACCTCCCCGTAAACGTCGTCCTTATCGGTCTTTTGTCTATCCACTCTATATAACACTAATTTCATATTCAAGTCACCATGAAGGTACTCTTGACCTATTTGAATCTGTAGGTCAAAGTCTTCTTGGCCAAAGAATTTGCTCATTCTGGTTATCGGTAGTTTGTTTTCCATACATTAATAAATAGTTTATAATGTATTTGATATTATTTATATTTTACTTATGGAGACAAAAATACCAGAAGTGGCTGCTCGTGAGATATTGATGGTTTATGAGGGGTCTAATAATCAAATATTAGACTGGAAAAGAAAGCTACAAGAATCAAAATATTTTAGTCTGTCAAGAACACAGGCTGATTATGTTATAAAATATGAGAAGACAACCCCAAAGGTTGCTAAAAAACATGTACGTATTGTTTCAACTTTTGGCGAAAAATTAAGAGAAGAGAAACTACTAGCCAGAGTACCCGAACAAATATGGATTGAAAAACTTTTATGTGAATCAGATAAAGCATACCATATTTGGGGTAAAATTTCTGAAACAGAAAACATACACGCATTTTGGATGCCCAAATCAGCGATAATTCAAGAAGAGAAAAAACTAAACAGAATTGTTGATTATTCACCATATTCTAAAAGACCACCAATGGAACACCAAAAAGAGGCGATTGAAAAATTATTGGCGAACAATAGATATATTTTGGCTGATGATATGGGTTTGGGTAAAACTACTGCGGCTGTAATTGCATCTCTAGAAAGTGGCGCCAAAAAAATATTAATTGTTTGTCCGGCTTCACTAAAAATTAACTGGGAAAGAGAAATTAAAAATTATACGGATAGAAGAATTTTATTGATCGAAGGTAGAAAATGGGGGTCAACATTTGATTATTATATTATCAATTATGACATACTTAAAAACTTTCACACAACAGATAAAAGTGAAGACAGTGAAGCATATCAATTGATTGCTAATGAAAAATTTGATTTGGCTATTGTAGATGAAGCACATTATATTTCAAACGCCACAGCCCAAAGAACCAGATTATTAAATGATATTTTAGAGCAAATCCCAAAAGTTTGGTTACTTACTGGAACACCTATGACATCAAGACCAATAAATTATTTTAATCTATTGAGTATTGTTGATTCGCCATTAGCGTTAAATTGGCAGAGTTATGTTAGAAGATATTGTGCTGGCTATCAATTTAGAGTCGGTCAAAGAAAAGTCTGGAACACAAGTGGGGCAAGCAATCTAGATGAATTAAGGGAAAGAACTAAAAATCTTGTTTTGAGAAGAATGAAAACAGATATATTAGACTTACCCGAAAAAATAATCACGCCAGTTTATTTGGAATTAAAAAACACTTTTTATGATCAAGAGTTAGAAGACTTTATGAGAATCACAAAAGACAATCAAAAAAAAGAAAGTATTTCGGTAACTTTAAATCGTTTGATGAAAATTAGACAATTAATTGCTATTGAAAAAATTCCATACACTTGTGAACTAATTGATAAATTTATAGAGCAAGATAAAAAAGTGATTGTTTTCACAAATTTTACAGCTAGCTTAGATATGTTGCATGAAAAATATAAAAAGAATTCTGTTACATTAGACGGTCGAATGTCAAAAGAAAGAAGACAAGAAAGTGTTGATAAATTTCAAGAAAACAGTAAAACAAAAATATTCATCTCTAATATTAAAGCCGGAGGTGTAGGTATAACACTTACAGCGGCAGAAACTGTTATAATGAATGACTTATCATTTGTTCCAGCAGACCATTCACAAGCAGAGGATAGAGCATATAGATATGGCCAAAAGAACAGTGTATTGGTTTATTATCCGGTTTTTGAAAACACCATTGAAATGCAAGTTTATAACATATTACAGAAAAAGAAAGACATTATTGACCAAGTTATGGGGGATGGTGAGTACAGTGATACATTTGCGTCTGAACTTATTAAGAATTTACTATAGTTTTATATCTATTCTGGTATTTATTATAAAAGAATAATAGATGAGTACAGTAATTAGTAGTACCGAAAGAGATAAATTATACACCCAGATATTGCATTTGCTTGGAATGCCAGTTAGAGGAATTGAACTTACTGAGGAGCAAATGGATACGTTTTTGGAATTATCAATTAGTGAATATGACCAGTTGGTTAATGACTGGTTAATCGAATCTCAATGGTCATCATTGGTTGGATTGGACCTTGATACCCAATCATTGGCTAACGCATTTCATACCAGAAATATGAATTTTGAAGACCAATTTACTTACTCATACTCAAAAATAGTTGGATTACAAGCAAATGGTCCTTGGGTACTTAAAAAAGACTATATCGAATTAGTTAGAGGTCAACAGATGTACGAAATCCCAGCAGGTAGAGAAATCAACGAATTAATGTGGTTTACAAGAGCAGAGTTAACTGATTCTATTGTCGATCCGTTCTTAGGTGGTTTCGGTGGTCTTGGTGGCGTTGGTTTTGGTGGTGTAGGTGGTTTTGCTCAAGTTGGTACTTCTGGATCTTATTTCATGCTTCCAGCATTTGATCTATTATTAAGAATGCAAGATAGAAATATCAAAAACAGATTAATTGGTGGTGAATTAACCTATAGAATCACAGCGGCACCAGAAGGTAAAAAATATGTACACTTATATAATGTACCAGGAGGTAAATTTGACTTTGGTGCGATTATTAAAAACAATATGAAAGTTTGGTATTGGTATTATGATACAATGGATAGAGATACTTGTTTAAGAGAAAACAAAGACATTGTAAAGTTACCATCTGATGTGATGACAATGCCATTACTTTGGGAAGATTTAAATAGACCAGCACAAAACTGGGTAAGAAAATACCTTATAAGTTATTGTAAAGAAAGTCTTGGTAGAATATATGGTAAATTCTCTGGAGATCTTAAAGTTCCTGATAGTGATGTAAAATTAGATTATACAACATTATTAACAGAAGCAAAGGACGAGCGTTTAAAACTGAACGAAGAGCTAATGGCTAGATTAGAACGTCTTCGTCCAGATAAAATGCTTGAAAGAAAAGGAAACGAAGCAGAGAATTTGAACAAGGCCCTGAAATACAGAGCCATGACAAATCCGTTTAACGTTATTTAATCGCTAGAAACAGCATGATATGCATAATCGTTTCCATTAGTTTCGATTATTTCTTCATCAATATTGTTTTTAACACTATTTGCTTGAAACTTAACAACTTTTCTATTGTGGTCAACCCAAAACTGATCCACTTTATCTAAGCTATCTTCTACATACATAAAGAATGGATCTCTGTTAACTCTATTCCAGAATAATACTTCACTATCTGATAATGTCATAACTTCGTCAAAATTGTCTTGCCCATCTGGTTTTAATGGGAACCCAGAAACTAATTCACATTGTTTTTTAGTAAAATACATTCTATTAGCCGGATCTTCAATTAGAATGTCTTCCCTAATTTCGGGTTTGAAAACAACCAATAATGGTTCAATTCTTTTATTGAAGTTAGTGAGGTATCTAGCAACATTATACTCACCAATCATATTCGGATCGTTAATTAAATCTTTTTCGCTGATTCTGTAACAATTGATTTGAATATAATCAGTAGGCATTGGTTTACCATATTTTGTGATAAATTCTTCCTGTTGCTTTTTAGTTGGTTTAGTTACTTTTTGAACATCCCCATCGCCTTTTTTAACTCCATTGTTTACATAATAAATTGTTTCACCTAATGTCGCTGGATAACTCTCATTAAGAATTAATTCCATGTGTGCTTGCCTAGACATTGTTGCACCGGACTTTGTGACTTTTTTAATATGTTTTCTGTAGTCTTCAACACTTTGTTTAACACGTGCTTTGTTCGCAATTTTAGAAAGTGGTATTTGTTTATTGTAAATCTTTTCAACTGTAGTGTAATAAAGATCTAAAAACTGAACACCATCACCATTAAGTAAATGTGTTAACCCCTCATCTAAAAAATCTACAATATATGATTGTAGTTTTTTAGATTTAATTGTGTTACCAGTCAACTTAATTTTTTCTTTGCCCTTTTTAATTAATTTAATGATATAGTTTTTTCTTGATATATTAATACAAGCGGGTGCTGTGTAATCAATGTCTAATCCCATTTCACCTCTCATAAAAACATCATTGAATTCTGCTGTATCAGCTTCGATGCCTTTATATTCTTTACCTTTTTCAACCATTTCATTGTTACCTAAACCAATATATGTATGTTCATTAATATCTTCAGGAGTTTCAAAGTTAACACCATCAGTATCCATTACAAGTGGTTTGTAACCTTTGTTTTGAAAAAACATAATCATCATTCTTAAACATTGGCGGCCAGTACATGTGATTGTTTCTCCCATGTTCATATCTCCCCAAGGAAAAACTTGCGGTGCCGATAAACTACCAAAGTATGCATTGATGAAAATTTTAATAGGTAATTGTTTTCTATCATACATCTCAGCTTTTACTGGATCTTTATCTTTTAATTCTCCAGCAAGTCTCTTGTAAAGAATACGAATGTTACGGAAATATTTTAACATTGATTTTTGTACTCCCATAACATCACATTCAGGAAATACATCATATACTAATTGAATTGATGGATAAAGAGATGCATAGTCAAACTTTACAATGTTTTTTGAAAATCCAACATTAAGTAATCTTGATAGTCCTCCAGTAATTGCTCTTTTTTCATCTTTTAATGGAATTGCCAACTCATGTTCATAACTCCACGCCAGCATTAATATCTTCCAAAGAGTTGCTGTACCCATTGTTGCAATTCTTTCATATGTTGTTGGAATTACTTTTGATAATAAAAATGTTGATTGACTAAATGAATCGTCTACAACCATTGTTTCATACAAGTCATCATCAAGATATTGTTCGACAATTCTTTGTCCTGGCCATATTTCAAATTTACCTGGATATTTTTCAAGCAAACCATCTGTTCCTGGCTCACCAATCTTTTTATACTTTCCGGTTTTTGGATTTATATAATATGATTCATTATCTAAATAAATTTTAGAAATAAATGCACCATCAACATAAACACGATTTGGTTTTTCTTTTTCCAAATACTGTGTAATATATTTCAAACCCCAAGATTTAATTTCTGAATTAATTGCTTGTGCTCTTCTAACAGCATGTGCAATATCAATTATACTAAAACCCCATAAAACATATTGGGTATATGGCTCAACCTCATTTGCCAATTTAAGAACTCCTTCTTTTGTTTTAATACCATCATGGGTAAAAATTTGAGTAAGTTCACCAACATTCAAACCTAATATTTGTGCTCTTTTTATAATAAACGGTAAGTCAAACGCGGCAGAGTTATAACCACTTATGATGGTAGGTTTTAGTTCACGGATAATTTCAAAAAATTCTTCGATACATTTCATTTCACCATCTTCTCCGAAAGCACTAATTGTTCTGTGTAGACCACGATTGTCCTTTACTCCAATCAAGATAATCTTGTTTGTTTCTGGTTCAAGTCCCGTGGTCTCAATATCGAATACAAGTCTATGAACTTCAGAATAATCTTCAATACCTTTGAATAAACGTTTTTTCTTTTGAATCAAATATTGCTCAACGGGAGATAAAATCTGGAAATAACTTTTATATTTTTCATCCCATGGGTTAATTCCCCCCATTTTAAAGAAGTTCACGAGTTCATGATAACCCTTGATGCTTTTTACCATATAATTAAGCCCAGCATCTAATCTTGGGTTATCATATGTTTTAAGTTTGGTTGTTAAAATACCAAACTCGCCCATCTTTTTCTTCTGTAATGCTTTACTACCACCATAAAAATTTAATCCAGTTAAGTCACCAACCCATAGGAATGGCACGAAGGTATCTTCTTTTATGATTTTGCCTTTTTCGGGATCTTGAATGATTTTGTAGATTGTGTTGGATTTATAATCATATTCAATACCAACAATGTATTGTTCAGGGTCTTCCCCGTTTAAGAAGTTTTCAATAACTTCTTGAGAGATAATCTCTTTCATTTTAAAGAATTTTATAATTTGACACATTAGCTTACAGACATGATCTGTAATTAGCCTTTAACAATGTCAAATGTAACTAAAATTCCTGAATAAAAAAAATTAAATAATATTGATGAATAATTTTTCCCTAATTGGTACAATTAATTTGTTTGTCGGCGACGAATTGGTATCTAAAAATTGTATTGTTATCTTGCCCTCATATTTACCGATATTTGCTGTTTGTTCTTCTGTAAATCTATATGTTATGTAATATTCGTCGGTCGTTTGATGGTATTTTTTATCTCTTGTTGTGACTAGACAAGTGCCATTTAAAATTTCGGGTTCCCCTGTTTTATGGTTAACCATTTCAAATGTGATATCGGCATTTTCTAATAAATCATTAAAAGACGACTTATCGTTTTTACCATCATCAATTAATCTCATTTTTAATATTGGGTCGCTAGCGCCTTGTCTGATAAAGAATTCCATGTTTTATAAATAGTTTATGTTGTTGTTATTGTTGGGGTTATTGCTGGTGTCAGTGTTCTTGTAGGCGTTATTGTTGGTGTTGGCGTTGGCGTTGGTGTCCTAGTGTATGTCGGTGTTGGGGTTTGAGTTGGTAAACGCTCTAAATCATCTGCACACGGTGAACCACATATTTCAAAATTATATGAATTTAATCTAGTTAAAAAATTATGTCTAACATGAACATAATCCAAAGATTCTTCATAATATTTTACCGATTTCATTATAAAACAACAAGTACCAGAATGAAGACTATTCATTAAGCCAGTGCCTCCACCAAATGATTGAATAAATGGTTGTACCCCTCTGCTAGACGGGATGACCTCTTCCCAATTTTTTAATTTATATATTGGTCTACCATTTAAATATATTTTTAAAGTCCCTAAACGATTAGCTTTTTCATCGGCCCAGTTCTTATTCAATTCCTCAATATATTCATAGGATTCTGTGGCCCCAGACATAACAACGTCTGCTGAATTTTTTATTAAATATCCCGTAGCAATTTGGGTAGATGTAACCGCAGTAACCACAGTGTCTTGATACTCAATTGGGTGTGGCCCGCGGATTAAATCGTTCCAACCACCTCTATTTTCAATATCACACGGATCATAATAATTGTTTCTATCAAAAACTATTGAAACGTTAAAATCTTTACTTGAACTTGTTGTACAAAGAGTTGGTGTAACTCCACTAGCGACATAATATGATTCACTATAACCTGAAACAGTGTTGCAAATTCCTGAATAATGGACTGCTGTCCATTTTATTTTACCATCGGATGTGAACCCAAAAGATAAATTATTATCAGCATAATCTTCTAAATCGTTTTCTCCTCTTACCCCTAAATAATAAAAAATACCCCCAGATGTCCAAGGTAAGTAATTTCTGTTAAAAATAAAATCTAACGACCAACCGGTCTCGGTTCTCCTTTTTATAATGGGGTCACAAAGGGTATTTCCAGATCCGGTGTCAAATTTAAAAGCCCATGGTTTAACACTTAATTGTGGGGATTGCGGACAGCAATTGTTACTACTTTGTAGCTTTCTAGTACAGGCCAATATTGTTTGTGAAAACCCTGTAACAATCTGGGCTTCCGTTAGACCACTCAAAGAATTTGGTATTAATAAAGCACCATTATAAGCTGTTATTCTAAAATAATGTGTTTCGTTTGTAAATCCGGTATAATTAAAAACATCATTATTTAATATGGTATTTTCGTAATTAGAACCAAATTGAGAAACAAATGTTGAATAACTAATAGACATAGTTAACCCAGAATATATATACGAGTTATTGTTTGGTCTGTTATCATATTCCGTTAGGGTTATCCTGTTTTTTGAACACGCAAATCCCGTAAAACTCGTATTTATAGTTAATCCGCTATATGTAATCGGGGTATTTAAGTCTAGTACGTCCGAATTATAATCGTCAACTACTTTGGAAATCTCATGATCGTAGTATTCAGAACTATCTAATTTAGCATCTAACCTAGTTCCGTAATATTTTAAAATGTTCTGGTTATTCATATTTAGATAAATATCTTTCATACCATTTGATATTTATATAAAAAGTATATTAATGAACGATTTTATAAAACAAGTTATCGAAGAGAAATTTGCATCAAAAGCACAACAGCGCTATTTCTATGCAAAAGCCAACGAAAAAGGGGCTTCTAAGAAAGAAAAGAAGCAATGGAAGAAGTGGGCTAGTGAGTTTTCTAGTAAAACAGATTTTGATGAAATTCCTGACAAAATTGAAAAAGAAGAAGAAATTGAAGAAATTGTTGACGAAAAAGGAAATTTTAAAAGAGGTAATGTACCATTAACAATAAAAAAATCTCTTACTTTATCTAAAAAAGACTCAGACTCTGCTAGAGATGGTGGGTTTGGCGCAATGGGTAAACAATTTGGTCAACACGGAACAAATACGTCATTAAGATATTGGGCTGAAGCGGATTTAAGTAAATTGGTTGGTAGTGATGCTGTTGAAGATGATTTAAATTATAATCAGACAATCAATCTTTTAATGAAAAAACACGGAATGGATAAAGAGGCCGCAGAAAAACGAGCGAAAGAATTAGGTATGATTCCGGGACAAAAAGAATTGGTTAGATTGGTAGAAAACCCTGGTGAGTATTTAAGTGATTACATTGAGAGTGTTTTAAGTAAAAAAACTGAAACAGATGAATTGGTGGCTAAAGATAATTTTGTTATGAATCCGATTGTATCAAAACAAATTGAATCATTAAAAAAATCATGTGAAAAAAATAACATACCACTAGATAAAGTTTTAAAGCAATTAAAAGGTGAATAGTAAATTAAAAGATAAAGTTTATGATGTTCCAATGGATATCATTAAAAAAATCACCCATACATTAAATTGTTTGGGGGATAAAGATGTGCATGGAACAGATAGAGCTAAAAATATTCTTAAATCACAAAAAGTCACTTACGGACAATTGAAAAGAATTATTCACGATCTTAAAAATATTGATAAAACCACCGACAAGTTAAGACACGATCTATATGGTGGTGAATTAATGGAAAAATGGGCGAACACTTTTTTAAACGGTGAAAGGGATTTGGTGAGAAATAAAAAGACCGCATCAAAAAATGTTAATAATAATACCGGATTAGACGGATTAAGAAAGAATCCATTTTTATCAAAACATTCAAAAGCTGATTCAACAAAGGCGTCTATTAATTTATTAAAAAGTAATTCTGAAGAAACATCGGTTTCTGGATTATTTGAAGAAATTAACAGAATTAAAAAAATTATAAATTATTAATATGGCAACACAATTAGAAATTATAGCAACACAACAAAGATTAGAACATCTTTCCAGAAATACGTATGTAGATAAAAAGGGGTATTCTTCAACACATGAGAATGCTTTATCTGACGGTGATGAAAAGGGTAAAGGTGAAAACTCTAATAACATTGGTTCAAATACTGATATTCAAACTAGAATAGCATCGATTTCTAGAAATATATATAGCGATCAGAATACGTATGATTCAAACAACAAAAACGCGATATCAGATGGCGATGATAAAGGAAAAGGACAAAATGGTTTTAATATTGGATCAATCACAGATATAAAAGAAAGAAATGATTTATTAGCAAGAAACATATACGGGAAAACAAACTTGTATGATTCAAACAATAAAAATGCTTTATCTGACGGTGATCCTAAAGGTAAAGGAGAATTTAATAATCAAGTTGGTTCGTCTGTTGACATATTAAACAGAATTGACAATGTTAACAGAAATACGTATAATCAATCAAACGGCTATTCTTCAAATCACCCAAATGCTATTTCAGATGGTGATGAAAAAGGAAAGGGGCAAAATGATAAACTAATAGGATCGGCAACAGATATTCGTAATAGAAATGAATCAGTTGTTAGAAACAAATATGGTGAAACAAAAAGATACCCAGATTTCTAATATGACACTAAATGATTATTTAAATGAGATTATTGTAGAACAAATTAGAGATCAATATAAAAACGATCCCGCACTTAAAACTACAAAAACAAAACCATTGGTTAATGCTATTATTAATAGACATCCAATTACTTTTTATTATAGTGGCCCAAGAAAACCAAAAGCTAAAAGTGTAAAAGCTGGCTATAGGGTTAAAGCTGAGGCGGTAGCTTTAGGTCTTAATAAAAAGGGGGCGTTAGTTGTAAGAGCATATGTTGACAACCCATCGGTTTCAAAAAGAGGTACCCCTACTAGAGTTGGTTTAGTAAAATCAAATTATGGTTGGAGAACTTTTTATGCGCTTAGAATGACCAATATTGAAGTATTAAAAAACGAAACATTTAATACTGTTAGAGCAAAATATAACAATGGTGAAGATGATAAATCAATGTCTGTAACTTATGTTACAACCGATTTTAGTACAGAACCGCCAAAACCACCAAGTAAAGCGACTAAAAAACCTGAAGCAAAACCTGCAGCAATTCCAGCGGCCAAACCAACAGCAAAACCGGCTCCCCAAATTGCTCAAAAAACAAGAAATTTTGATCAAGAAATAAGTAAAGTTCAAGATGAATTATCAAAATTAGTCGATGATATAAGATCCAGTGGTCAATCTTTTAGTACTGCAACGACACCAGAAGAAAAAGAGAAGTTTAAAAAGATTAATAATGATTTGGTGGCTAGAAGAAATGAACTAGAAAAGAAAGAAGCTGAATTAATTGATCAGATGGCACAACAAGGTGTTGGTGCTGAAAATGTGAAGGTCTCAAAGTGGTTAAGTAATAATAGAGCAAGAAAAGAAAGTGAAAAAAACATTAAACCACTACAATCAAAACCATCACAAACACCAAACGAACCAAAAACGGATAACAAAACAAATAACAAAACTTTACCAGAAATACCTAAAAAACAAAAACCATCAGAAACGCCTGATGACAATGCTATTAATGAGAGTGTTCTTGGTAGAATTAAAACTTTAATGAATAAAATGAACTACTTATAGCTTCATTTTGTCAAATGATAGTCATATATTTAATATTATGGAAAAAGGAGTAATATCACAAAACGATTTAATGCACAAATTAGTAAATGCTAAAAAAGTGATGAATAAAGTGGATTCTGGAAGCTACCAGAAAGGCCACGTTAATGAAAATATATTAAGAAGTTCTCCAGATGAACTTGATCCTCAAGTAGTTACGCAATCAGCAACAAGAATGCCACAGGGTCTTCCAAGTGTAGATAAAATAAATCAATCTAAATTACCTGATGCTATTAAAAAAGCAATGATTGATTCTCCAATCCCTCAAATTTCCTTAAGTGAAAGTTTAGACATGGACTTTGTTAAGGGGGCCAGAAGATTAATGGAACAAGAAGGGGTCATGTCTAAACCATCTTCACAAAAATCATCCAATCAATCGCACGGCGGTAATGTCGACATGAACGCAATTGCTGTTTTGATTGAAAACACAGTAAGAAAGGTTATGGATGAAAAATTAAATCAAATTTTAACAGCTCAACAAACATCTTCTATTAATGAAAATTTAGTACTTAAAGTGGGTGACTCCATATTCAAAGGAAAAATTACAGGTGTAAATAAAGCCAAATAATTTCTTTTTTTAAAAAAATTCATTATATTAGACTTATAACTTATTGTAATGTCTAAATTAAGAGTTTTAGCAGTTCCGTCTGATAATCACGGGGTGGGTAAGTATCGAATACTTGACCCATATAAATTCATTGGTAATAATTTTTCTGATGAGATTCATACAGATATCGTTTTTGATGTTGAAGATAATGATGATCTTTTTTTAAATTATAATGCCGTGGTTTTTCACAGCTTTATTCACAAAGCACCATTTGAAAGAAACATACAAAGAATTGAATGGTTAAAATCAAAAGGAATTAAAGTAATAATGGATATTGATGATATGTGGGCAGTAGATCAACGACACCCAATGTATGAACAAATAAAAGCAACTAAGTTGCCAGAAAAAAAGGTTCAGATGTTGAAGTTGGTTGATTATGTAACATGTACAACAGAGTATTTTGCAAATGTAATCAAAGAAAGATTAGGTTTAACTAAAAACGTTTTTGTTTTTCCAAATGCTGTTGACGAAAACGAACCCCAATTCAAACCAAATCCAATACAATCAGAAAGATTACGTTTTGGCTGGCTAGGTGGTTCGTCACATTTTCATGATTTAGATCTTCTTAAATCAGGTATTCACACAATTCAAAATCAGTTTTTAGATAAAACACAATTTGTGTTATGTGGTTTTGATTTAAGAGGTCAGGTAAGTGAAATAAACAAAGAAACTGGCCAAATAAGAAAACGTGATATTTTACCTCACGAAACGGTATGGAGCCAATATGAAAAAATATTCACAAATGAATATAGATCATTAAATCCGGAGTATTCTAAATTCTTATTATCTTTCAAAGATGAAAAATATCCTGATGAGAATGAGCCATATAGAAGAAGATGGACGCAAGAAATTAGTAGATATGCTAATAATTACAATTATTTTGATGTATCTTTGGCACCGTTAGTTGAATCTTTTTTCAATGCTTGCAAATCTCAATTAAAAGTGATTGAAGCCGGATTCCACAAAAAACCAATTATTGCAAGTGAAACTAGCCCATACACTATTGATTTAATCAATGCGGTTGATGAAGGTAAGTTTATTGATAAGGGTAATGCCTTATTAGTATCGCCTAGAAAAAATCATAAGCAATGGGCACAACACATGAAAAGATTAATTGAAAATCCTAATATGGTAGAAGATTTAGGTAATAGATTATACGAAACAGTTAAAGACAAATATTCTTTAATGAATGTTTCAAAAGATAGAGTACAATTTTTAAAATCAATTTTATAACAACAAAAAAACAAAAATTATGCATTACTTAGTGACTATTGGTTATGAAACCGAACAAATGGACAGAGCTGGAAATCCACGCCTTCAAAAATTGAAATATATTGTTGAAGCAGAAAGCGTTGAAGAGGCAACAATTGTTGCGTCGAAATATCGAGCCGGAGATGTGAGATCTAGTGAAAGTATCTCAATTTCAAAAATGCAAATCGAGTGCATTATTGACAAGAATAATACGCCCGAGTATTATAAATAAATAACATAATGGTGCTCGGTAATTCTGAGCACCATTTTTAATTTAATTAAAATGGAAAAAGGACAAAAATTAGAAACGATTCTAGAGCAATTAAAAGAGTATGAAAAATTACTTGATTTAGATGGTGAGGATGAAATTAGCGAAGATTTAACACAAAGAATTAATGCAACGCTTGAAGAATTAAATGGTGAGTTAATAACAGCACAACAAGAAGACTTACGTACTTTAAAGATTTCTTTTATTAATAAATCGAAAAATAAAAATCCTGAATTTGCTTATGAGGGTGATAGTGGTTTTGATTTAAGAGCAGATATTTCCGAACCAATTACTATTGAACCATTTAAAAGATTTTTAGTTCCTACTGGCTTATATTTTGAGCTTGTTAAAGGTACTGAGATCCAGGTTAGACCTAGAAGTGGTTTGGCCATTAAACACGGTATAACAGTGTTAAATTCACCTGGTACTGTAGACAGCCATTATAGGGGTGAAGTAAAAGTTCCTTTGATAAATCTAGGTGAAGAGCCATTTACAATAAATCCTGGTGACAGAATTGCTCAAGCGGTAATAATGCCAGTTTTTGGTGAGGGTAGAGTAAATCTATTAGAAACCGACTCAATTAATGAAACCGTAAGAGGTGAGGGTGGGTTTAATTCTAGTGGAGTTAAGTAATATTTATAGAAAATAATAATTGAAATTTAAAATTTAAAATTTTGGCATTAAAACCTAAAATCGGTAAAAACTACCCAGTACCGGTAGCCTCAGAAGAAAGAAAAACACCACATAAACAAAGAATTAGAGAGTTAATTAAAAAACCGAAAGAGAAATTTCTAACAAACAATCAAGAACTTTATTGGAACATATTGGGAGATAATCAAATAACCCTTTGTTTTGGACCGGCTGGCGTTGGTAAATCATATATAGCAATGAAACGAGCTATAGATCTTTTACATGATGAAGATAACAAATATGAAAAAATTATTATTGTTAGACCGGCGGTTGAAGCTGAAGAAAAATTAGGTTCACTACCTGGAGGTTTAGAAGAAAAACTAGACCCATACATTTATCCATCATATTATTTGTTGAATAAGATAATCGGTAAAGAAGCTAGAGAAAGAATGAAAGATGAAGGTTACATTGAAGTGGCCGCTTTAGCTTATATGAGAGGTTGGAATGTTGATAATACTATTTTAGTTTTTGAAGAAGCGCAAAACGCAACTCCAGCTCAAATCAAATTACTTTTAACAAGAATTGGTTTCAACTCTAAATTCTTTATTTCGGGAGATTTAGAACAATCAGATAAATTCAAAGACAAAACAAAATCAGGTCTTTATGATGCAAAGAAAAGACTTAATGATGTTAGAGGTGTCGGTATATTTGAATTTGGTAATGAAGACATTGTAAGAAACCCAATTATATCCGAGATACTACGTAGATACGAGTAAAATAACTTTACTTTATTGCTTTTAAACCCTATCTTTTGATTTATGAACATTTATATTTCAATCGATGGGGTTTTGCGTAATTTTATAAATCGCTTTCATTATCATTATGAACAAGCATATATTGATGTTGAAGAAAGTGAAGATGATTTTGAATATAAAGTTATTGAACCGTTAAGCAACTTAAACATTTCGGACCATTTTGTTTTTCAATCTAAAGAACAACAAGATTATTTTCAATACATTGAATATCCAATGGAATTATACGGTCACTCACCCGCTAGTTACAACGGCGTAAATAACGATATCAATAAATTGGTGCACGAAAACAAAGAGCATACAATTACATTGGTTGGTTTAGATGAATTAGGTAAATCGAGAGCCGCAACGTTTTTCTTCTTGTCAAGAAATGGTATCATGGTTAATAACGTTAAGTTCGTATTAACAAATGATTTAGAAAAAGAATGGGAGAATGTAGATATATGGATTTCTGACTCCAAAAAAGTATTAGATACAAAACCAGAAAATAAAAAATTTATTTTATTCCAAACAAAATATAATGAACATATTGAATATGAGAATAAAATAGAAAAATTAAACGACTTAAATCTTAATGGGTAAAATGTTTGAAAACAATTATTACATCGATGTTGATGGTATAATTGAAAAATGTAAAACCGGTGGTATGTTACAAGACGAAGAAGGTAAAGATATTATCGAAATAAACGTTTTTAAGTATGAATTAATAAAAATGCTATTAGATAGAGTTTTAAATGACTTCGAAGATGAAATGGATGATGAAATAGATATTTTTTCCAAAAGCCAATCAAGCTCAAAATCATTTAACCTTGCTTTTAACACCCTAATCCAATACGGAATAATAATTGAAATATAAAAAAATGAGTGAAAATTTAAAAAACATCGAAAAACTACAAGACGCACTTACTAGAATAGATTCTAGTGAGAATGTGATCTATTTTTTGTGCTATGACACAAAGGGTAATGCTAGAGCCGCAGTAAAACACATTTACGATATGGCATTAATTTTAAAAGAAAGTGGCCAAAACGCTAAAATACTTGTTGAGGACAATAAGTACGGAGGTGTTGATTCTTGGTTAGATGAGAAATACAAAGTGCTACCAGTAGTTTCTATCAAAGATGATAAAGTGGAAATAAAAATTGATGATGTTTTAGTTGTACCAGAACACTACTCAAATGTTTTAGAACAACTATCTAATGTTAGATGCGTTAAAGTAATGCTAGTACAACAAAAAGAATATATGTTTGAAACATTATCTGTTGGTGCTAGATGGAGTGATTTTGGCTTTGATAAAGCAATTACTACCACAGAAACTGCTAAAAATTACATAATGGAATATTTCCCAGAATCTTTAGTTCATATTATTCCACCTGTTATTGAGGATTATTTTACTGAAACAGATAAGCCATCTAAGCCATATATCGCTATTAGTTCTAGAGATAGAGTTAAACACAGAAAATTAATCTCAGAATTTTATTTAAAATTCCCACAATTGAGATGGATCACTTTCAGAGATATGGTACAAATGTCTAATGTTGAATTTGCTGATTCATTAAAAGAATGTTTTGTTGGCGTTTGGATGGACGATGAAAGCACATTCGGGACATTCCCATTAGAATGTATGAAATCAGGGGTACCTATTATTGGTAAAATACCAACCACAGAGCCAGATTGGCTAAGTGAGAATGGAATGTGGACATATGATGAGAATAAATTGGTAGAGCTATTAGGAACATTTTGTTTAGCCTGGTTAGAAGGGGCTGAATTGGAACCAGAAGTAAAAGACAAGATGAAATCTACTTTATTACCATATCAAAAAGAAATAACCAAAAATAACGTGCTTAATGTATTCAATTCATTTGTATCTAAAAGAAAAGAATCTATCGTTACAGCATTAGAAAAATTAACAACAAAAGAAGAAGAAACAGTATGAAAAATATCACAGTAATCTTACCAGTTCACAAAATAAATGATGATTATAAATTAATGTTAGAAAACGCTGTTTCAACAGTTAAAGATTTTCATAATGATGTAAAGTTATTAATTGTTGCACCAGCTAAAATTAAAAAACAATTGTCAGAAATTGAATTAGGTAATAAATTAGAAATCATTTACGAATACCATAATTCTGATTCTAACTTTTGTAACCAGATTAATGTTGGTTTACAAAAAACTGATACAGAATGGTTTTCAATTTTAGAAATTGATGATGAATATCAAAAAACATGGGTTAAACTTATGACCGAATATTCAAAAGAATATACCGATGTTGATGTGTTCTTACCAATCATTAAAGACGTAGATAAAGAGGGTAATTTTACCAGCTTTACAAATGAATCTTTATGGGCATATGGGTTTAGTGACAAGCAAGGGTTTTTAGACAATGAAGTTTTATTAGAATATCAAAACTATCAAATTAGTGGTGGTTTATATAAAACAAAAACTATTATTGAAAATGGCGGGCTAAAAGACAATATCAAATTAACATTTGGTTATGAGTTTTTATTACGCTTAACTCATAATGGTGTTAAAGTTATGGGAGTGCCACGTATTGGGTATCGTCACGTAAACTTTAGGGAAGATTCATTATTCTGGAGCTATAAAAATGATGATTCAATTAAGTTATCTGAAAGCGAAGTCAAATTTTGGTTAGAAACAGCAAAGAAAGAGTTTTTTTACACCAATAAAAGAGAAATAAATGCAATCGAAAATTAATGCCAAGAAAAAGAACCCAAAAAGTTTATTTTGGGGAGGATCAAGAGAAGGCGGTAGTTAGATACCTAGAAAGTTCAGACGACGCAGAAAAAAACAAGATATTCAACGAATATTTACGAGAACCCCTAGTCATAATGGTAGAAAGTATCATTAGACGTTACAAGTTATAC
>Ga0222712_10000331_pt1:57500-65614 | contig 65614 bp, 70 predicted proteins | sample C33_657DmetaG_FD_165043 | JGI IMG/M metagenome (GOLD analysis project Ga0222712, IMG submission 165043) | Estuarine water microbial communities from San Francisco Bay, California, United States - C33_657D | ecosystem: Environmental > Aquatic > Marine > Unclassified | place: USA... | reverse complement strand
AATTAGTTTTTAAATTCTAAATAAATTTAAAAATATAAACCTAACATATCAGGGAAAAAGCGATTTATTTCAATAATAAACCCTGCTGTAAATGTCATCCATAATGTTAAAAGAACAGGAGCTGTTGATAGATATTTTTGAAAATCGTTCATATGAGTAAAATCAATATTAGCTTAAATAATTAATAAATTTAACGAGGTGATACAGTTATTTCTTCACTGACTGCTACTAAATCGTTACTGATTAATTCTTGCCATGCTGAAATTGGCCAAATATAACCTGTTGTCATGATTTTTAGTGCTAAAGGAACGTTGATGATAATTTCACTTTCACTAGGATTAGCGCTTGTACTTACTGCGCGTAAGTATTTACGTCCAACCCATCCAATCCAACCAGAAATATATATAAACCCAAATCCTGGTAGTATAAATTCTGCTGCATGACTCCATCGTCCATCTGCAATTAAATGAGGCAATCCATCTGTTCCACATAATAATTCTGAACGAGAGTATTTATCAAATCGAGCTTGTGTGCGTTCAATTTGTTGTTTTAACGCTAAAGCTGGTGGAGAATCTACTTCATATTGACTTGCTCGTTGTTCTAATTTTTTTACACTTGCGTTTAATCGTTTTGTAAACGCCGGAGATTCACTACATTTTGTTAGACCACCAATATCAGCTAGTGCTTGAGTTGGAGTTAAGGCAATTAAAACAGCGAACAATAAAGTTAATAAATTGACACGTTTCATTAAAAATTAAAGGAATTAAAAATATATAATTTAGTAAAAAATTTCATAAAAATTAAAACTATTAATATATATAATAATTTAGTTTTAAATAAAAAACCATTTTACTTAAAAGAAATAATAATTTATTTAAACAAAAGTTTTAAATAATCAAGCAAAAATATAAATACAGTGTTTAATATATTAAATAAAAAATAAAACTTCAGTAATTAATAATTAGTTGGAGTGTAAATATTTTATTTATTATTTGCACTCCAACTAATTATTAATTACTCAAGGTCACGACGGTTCGGGTTTCGTGAAGGATCACTTGAAAGGAAACCAAAAATAAATAAAGAAACAAAAAAGATAACTGTTGTGTAAACTAAAATTTTTAAAGTTAACATTTAATTTTTCCTAAAAACTGTTTTTAATAATACTTATTATACTAAAATATAATAATTATGACTTATTTAATTCAATAAAAATCTTAATTCGTAATTTCTTAATGAAATTATTATGATTTTAAAAATAAAGGATAAAGTTTAAAAACAGAAATTTCAATTTGCTTATTTAAAGAGTTAATAACACGATCTGAATTTATATTTCTAATTGATATATAACCTTCAATTATAATATAATCGTCAGTTTGATAATATTTTGCAACATCATAACTAAGCTTTCCCCAAATTGAAAGTTGAACTATTATTTTACTATTATTTTTTCTAACCTGAGGTAATTGAACTGTTAATTCAGTAAGAGATGTTCCATCTGAAAAAAAACTCTGTCCCGAATTTTTAATAACTTTTACCGTAAAAGTAACATAATTCATACAAACTATATGAATTTTAAATTATTAGATTTTTTTGTTTTTGAATATCTTCAAAATTAATATCTCTTAAACGTTTTAACAAACGAATAAAATATTCTAAGAAATAGTCATCCAATTGATTAATTTCATTCGATTTAACTTTAAAAGTTTTATATAAATCAAACGTTAATTTTGAAAAATCGTTTTCAACATTTAAAATTTCTACAAAAGCTAATCTATCACTAATGTTTTGACCCCATTCAAAGAAACCTAAAAATTTAGTAATTATTTTTAAAACAAAAAGAGGAATTTGATTGACTTTCGCAGATTGACCAGCAAGTTGCTCACATAAATTTATAATTTCTGAAGAAACCCACCCTTTTGGTCCTCCTAAAAAGAAAGTTTTATTTTCAGTATTAGGAAGTTGCAAAGCTTTTAAACAAAATTTTGCAATATCTTGCGTATCCATATAAGATACACACGTATTCTCATTTGTTACCCAGATAGGTAGATTTTCTAAAATTGGAATAGCATATTGTTCAATTAAACCTTGATAAAAACCTGTTAAACGAAAAATTGTATAGGGAATTTCTGCCTGTTTTATTTTAATTTCAATTCCTTGTTTCATCTTCATTAAAGGGATATTGGAAAACTTATCTAAATTTTGGGTAGAACAAAATATAAACCGTTTTACTTTTGCTGCTTTTGCCGCTTCAATTAACGCTAATTTGCCATCCCAATCAACAGTTTTTACTATATCTAAATCAGATGGACGACTTGTTGAAGCATCAATAACAGCAGTAATACCCTGAAAACATGGAGGAATTGTTTCAGGTATGCTTAAATCACCATAAATTAATTCTGCTCCCCACTCTTTTAAAAAATTAGCTTTACGGAAATTGCGAACTAGACATCTAACTGGATAACCTTTAGTCAGAGCTTGTAAAACAATTTGACGCCCTAAAGTACCTGTTGCTCCAACAATTAATAAACTCATATTTATATATTAAAAAAATTATAGTTTTTAATTAAATATTGTACTTTGTAATATATCATCAGCCTCAATATTAACTAATTCTTTTTTCGTTAATACTTGACCTCGACTATCAAAAATGCGGTTTGCTTGACGCATTCTAGCTCGGTCTAATGCATTTTTAATACTACGAGCATTAGCAAATAAAGGTTTTTGTTTTCTTCGAGCAATATAATCAGTCAAAGCAATTTCAGCTTGAGGTGTTAGTTGATATTGTTGTTCTTCTAACATCATTTTTGCAATTGTTAATAGCTCTTCAACTGTATAATCAGGAAAATCTATATGATTTGCGATTCGTGACGATAAACCTGGATTTGATTCGTAGAATTTATCCATTGGTTCTTTATATCCTGCTAAAATAACGACTAGATCATCACGTTGATTTTCCATTACCTGTAATAAAATTTCAATGGCTTCAGAACCGTAATCTCTTTCATTATCTGGCTTATATAAGTAATAAGCTTCATCAATAAATAGTACACCACCCATAGCTCTTTTAAGAACTTCTTTAGTTTTAGGGGCAGTATGACCAATGTATTGACCCACTAAATCATCACGTGTAACCGTTAATAAATGTCCTTGTTTTATATATCCCAATTGAAATAAGATATCAGCCATTTTCAATCCGACAGTGGTTTTACCAGTACCTGGGCTTCCAGTAAAAGACATATGTAAACCTGGGCTATTTGCTGTAATTCCTAAATTCTTTCTTAATTTATCAATTAATAATAATGCTGCAATTTCACGGATACGGGCTTTCACAGGGGCTAACCCTACTAGCTCTTCATCTAACAAATTTAAAAGTTTTGCTATTTCTGTTTTAGCATACTCTTCTTGCAAATTTATAGAATTCATCTTAATTAGTGTTTATAAATAATGTAAATAAAGTAGTATAAAGAGTAAATTAGTTAAAAACAACTAATTTACTCTCATAAAAATGTTAATTTAATGTAAATGTTGGAATGCTTGATAAACAAATAAAAGCAAATCCTGCGCTTCCACAAGCACCTACAAAGAATCCACCTTTAAACTGATCCCATGATTTTTTAGTTTGTAACTGTGTACCACTACTCTTATCTTCGCCAAAAGAAGCTGCTCCATAAATAGTTAATCCTAAAGTTAAAATAAGAATTAACCCAACAGTTGATAAGAAGCCTGCTAATAATCCAATATCTGAATTACGTAAAGGACCTAATTTAGCAAACGGACCAATTAAAAAATATCCATGTGCTAAACCAATTTCTAAACCACGTAATAATGGTGTTAAACCAAAACGATATGCAGGTAGGTTTTTTAAAAGAGCTCTAGTTAATGATGAAGAAGTAATCGGTGTTGCTAAATGCCCAACAAATGGATCATCATTGTACGGTTTAATAAAATTAGCCATAAATTTAATTTAAAATTTAATGAAGTTAATAGTAAAGTTTTTAATTAATCTAAGGTATTTAAAAAATTAATGAAAATTTTTACCAACCAAAATTTTTATATAGATTACTATATAATATATACTAATATACAGAAAAAATTTTATAAACTTCATTTTTATATAATTAAAAAATTCTATGTCAATTCTTATTAATTATTTTTTACTAGTTGGGTTTTGCTTTGCACTTGCATCGGGTTTATTTTTAGGATTAAAATCTATTAAATTAATTTAAAAGTCTCAAATGTCAGATCAAATTCGTCAAGAGAAAATTGTTGGATCAAGACGTTTTAGTAATTATTTTTGGGCATTATTATTATTAATTGGCGGGTTAATGTTTTTATTAGCAGGTATTTCAAGTTATTTAAAAATAAATTTATTACCCTTTACAAATACTAGCGAATTAGTCTTTATACCCCAGGGTATCGTAATGATGTTTTACGGAACTCTAAGTTTTGGATTAAGTCTTTATATAATTGCAACATTATTTTGGGATATAGGGAGTGGTTATAATGAATATAATAAGATTGAAAACCTTGTAAAAGTTGTAAGAAAAGGATTCCCTGGTAAAAATCGAGAAATTCTTTTGACTTACCCATTAAATAATATTCGATCAATTGGAATAAAAATCTCAGAAGGCTTAAACCCTCAAAGGATTATTTATTTATGCCTTAAAGATGAACGAAAAATACCATTAACACCAGTTCAACAACCAGATTCAATTTCAGACTTAGAAGATCAAGCTGCTGATTTAGCTAAATTCTTAGATTTAAAATTGGAAAACTTATAATCTTTTTTATTGCTTTTTATACTCGCATAATTCTATAATTAGTTTATGCGGGCATAGTTTAGTGGTAAAACCTTAGCCTTCCAAGCTAATGATGGGGGTTCGATTCCCCCTGCCCGCTTTAGGTTAAGTTTTTGAATGAGCAACAATCATTTTTTATAGGAGAATATTAATTATGTCTGGTGGATCTACAGGTGAACGTCCGTTTTCCGATATTATTACAAGTGTACGTTACTGGATTATTCATACTATTACAATTCCTTCTCTTTTTGTATCAGGATGGTTATTTATTAGTACTGGGTTAGCTTATGATGTTTTTGGAACACCGCGCCCTAATGAATATTTTACACAAGATCGTCAACAAGTACCATTAGTAAACGATCGTTTCAGTGCAAAACAAGAATTAGAAGATTTAACTAAAGGTTTATAAGAGGTAAAACAATGTCAAACAATATTAATCAACCTGTAGCATATCCAATTTTTACTTTTCGTTGGTTAGCTGTTCACGGATTAGCAATTCCAACAGTGTTCTTTTTAGGTGGTATTACAGCTATGCAATTTATTCAACGATAAATTAATATTCACATAACATATACGAGGTAAATTTTATGACAGGTCCAAATCCAAATAAACAAGCTGTAGAATTAAATAGAACTTCTCTTTATTGGGGACTTTTATTAATTTTTGTTTTAGCTGTATTATTTTCAAGTTATTTCTTCAATTAATTTTTCCAAATAGGAGTTTTTTTATATGGCAAATACCGGTCGAGTTCCTTTATGGCTTATAGGTTTAGTAGGTGGTTTCGCAGTAATAACAATTGTTTCTTTATTCTTCTACGGAGCTTATTCAGGTTTAGGTTCATCATTATAAGAATTTATAAACTAATCAATTAATTGTAGAGAAAAAAATTTATATAAAGTAAATAAATTTCCTTATTTACTTTATATATCAAGATAAAGTGAATTATTTTTTAGAAAACTTTTTAAACTCGTCATACAGATCATCATCTCTATCATTTTTGTCCATATCACTAATTTTAATTCCAAATTTTGCTAATAGCTGAATGAAACGTTTTTTTAATCTTTCTTGACGATATTCCCATCGAATTTTTGAGTTTCGACGTTTTGCTTTTTGAATAGAATCTTTATTATCTTTATTTTTTAAATAGTCCTCATATTCTTCATTTGTAAGGTCATCTAAAGTACCGCGTCCTAACCAACCATACCAAAATCTAGGTAATTTACTGTAAGCTGATCGGATAGTGCCAAAACGGTATTTCTTTAACTTAGAAGAAGCTTGTTGGCTGATCATGTAAGCTCGTTTATTTTGCCAAATTGTATGGCCTCCACTGTAAATACTATCTTTTGGTCTTAAACCAATATGTAGTTCGGTATTTTCTGTAAGAAATGGGAAATAAAAATATTGACCGCATAAAGCGTGCAACATACCTAAAGTTATAAAGATATACTGAGCAGCTACCAACGTAATTAAAAGATTTGTCACTAGTTCAGCTTCACGAAAATAATTATTAGGAATCAATATTTCATTTAAATAATATATTAAACGATATTGAACATAAATAAATGGCCTTTCAACAAAATCTAAACCTAATAAAAAAGTCCAATGCCATCTTAACAGATATGGACAATAACGTTTATTTATCCGAACTATAAAAGTATACCATAACATACCTGATAAATTAGTTATCTGTGTGTCTATAAATCGATACGTTTGTGGAATAGCTTTTAAAGTTAAAAAATAATATATTTTATCACTTACAAACTTCATATCAGTTGGTAGATAAGACCAAATCATTGAGATTGGATCATAACGGTAATTATCATTGCTTGTTATATCCGTAAAAGCTCGAATTACAGGTCCATAAAACGTACGGCTATCAAAACGTGTACCAGCTTTAGAAAACTCACTCATTTGTTGGTAATAAATCTCACTAAAATCATATGCAAGATTGTGGGTTAAAGGACACATCCATAAAGTGCGCATATAAAAATATGCTAAATCCCTTAAATGCATATACCATAAATAGCCTGCCCCTAAACCAATACAGGTGATAAAAAAACCTGTTTTAACATTATATTTTTTTGAAAGAAAAATAAATCTTACAACTAAAATAAAAATTGCAATATTTTCAATATCAACAAAGCCTAAACCGTGTTGATAATGTCCCCAGATAGCTTGTATTATTAATTTAAAAGTTTCAAAAGAAACTGGTGTCGAAATTGTAGAAGCTCCAGCTAAATATGAATAATCTTCAGTATTAAAAGGACCATCAATATTTAAAAAATCAAGGATTGTTTCTTGATTAATATTAATTAATAAAGATAAAACACTACTTAACCAAAATTGTAAATTATTTATGGACATATTTTATCATTATAAAAATTATATTAGTAAAATTAATTGTTTAATATAAATTTTACTAATATTGCAGTATATGATGCAAAAATAATCTTATAAAATCATTAATAAAAATGTCAAGACCTTTTTGAAAAAATTTAAAATACAAAATATAAAAATTTTATTGGTAGAAAAGATTTCTACCAATAAAAATATAGTATAAATAAACTTATTACCAGTAACCTAATGAAACAGCTTTATCAATAGGTAAACATGCTCCGATACCAAACCAAACAGCAAAGATAAAGCCAATAATGAAAACTAAACTTGCAATTGGACGACGGAATGGGTTTTGGAATTTATTTACATTTTCAATAAACGGTACTGTAATTAATCCAGCAGGAACTGCTGCCATTGCTAAAACCCCTAATAATTTATTTGGTAATACACGTAATAAATTAAAAGTTGGGAAGAAATACCATTCAGGTAAAATTTCTAACGGAGTGTTAAATGGATCAGCAGGTTCACCCATTTGTGTAGGAGACATTACAGCTAACCCAATACAACAAGCAAATGTTCCTAAAATACAAACTGGGAAAAGATATAATAAATCATTTGGCCAAGCTGGCTCACCGTAATAATTATGACCCATACCTTTCGCAAGTTTTGCTCTTAATTTTGGATCTGTTAAATCTGGTTTCTTAATTATTGACATAATATTTCCTTATTAAAAAGATTAAATTTAAATTACCTAATTCAGATTAAAGAGGTCCTGAAATACCTTGTTTTCTAATCATTAAGAAATGTGTTAACATTAAAACTGCAGCAGCTAATGGTAAAACAAACGTATGTGCACTATAGAATCTAGTAAGAGTACTTTGACCTACACTTTCACCACCACGTAAAACTAAAACTAATGGTGGTCCAACAATTGGGACAGCTGCAGGAACACCTGTTACAATTTTACATGCCCAGAAT
>Ga0222712_10000331_pt1:45000-47500 | contig 65614 bp, 70 predicted proteins | sample C33_657DmetaG_FD_165043 | JGI IMG/M metagenome (GOLD analysis project Ga0222712, IMG submission 165043) | Estuarine water microbial communities from San Francisco Bay, California, United States - C33_657D | ecosystem: Environmental > Aquatic > Marine > Unclassified | place: USA... | reverse complement strand
ATATAAACTGGTTAAATATACAATTGGTCTAAAATATAAAAAGTTAAGAAACTAAATTTTATTCTTAACTTTATTATTAATATTTACTCCAATTTAAAAATTTAGATAAGTTTATGGCAAAAAAAAGTATGATTGAGAGAGAGAAAAAACGAATTAAACTAAATCAAAAATATGAATCAAAACGTCAAGCTTTATTGGAAGAGTATAGCCTGACTAGTGATTTTAACTTAAAATTAGAAATACATTCAAAAATTCAACGTTTACCAAGAAATAGTTCTAAAATTCGTATTAGAAACCGTTGTTGGAAAACAGGCCGCCCTAGAGGTTTTTATAGAGATTTTGGGGTATCACGCCATGTGTTACGTGAAATGGCTCATCAATGTTTGTTACCGGGGGTTACTAAATCAAGTTGGTAACTTAAAAAAAATTAACAAATTATATTTAAATTAGATATTTCAACTATAATTTAAATGTAATTTGTTAGAGTGCTATTAAAAGATAATATACTCTAATTCCTTAGAATCAATTTACATTAGAAATTTATATAAAAATTATTATGATTACTGATTTTCAAGTTTATATTGCCTTAATGTGTGCTTTATTAGCAAGTGTTTTAGCGATTCGTCTAGGCTCAACACTTTACCAATAATTTAAACTTTGATCAAAAATTTATATACTTAATTGAGCGTTATGGTAACAAAAGACTTAAAAAAATTATCTTCACCTGTTTTCCCCTTCACTGCAATTGTAGGTCAAGAAGAAATGAAACTAGCTTTACAATTGAATGTGATTGATCCAAAAATCGGCGGAGTTATGATTATGGGAGACCGTGGTACAGGTAAATCTACAACAATTAGAGCCATTGCTGATTTACTTCCAGAAATTGAAGTTGTAAAAAATGATCCTTTTAACTCACATAAATCAGACTTAGATTTAATGGGTAATGAGGTTAAAACTGCAATTCAAAATGGTGAAAAAATAGAGACTGAGTTTATTAAAATTCCAATGGTAGATTTACCTTTGGGAGCAACCGAAGATCGTGTTTGTGGGACAATTGATATTGAAAAAGCATTAACGGAAGGTGTAAAAGCTTTTGAACCTGGATTATTAGCAAAAGCTAATCGAGGATTACTTTATGTGGATGAAGTTAATTTATTAGACGATCATTTAGTAGATATTTTGTTAGATTCAGCAGCTTCAGGTTGGAATACAGTAGAAAGAGAAGGAATTTCAATCCGTCATCCGGCTCGATTTGTATTAGTTGGATCGGGTAATCCTGAAGAAGGTGAATTACGTCCACAATTATTAGATCGATTTGGAATGCATGCAGAAATTCGTACAGTTAAAGATCCTATTTTACGTGTAAAAGTAGTTGAAGAAAGAACATCATTCGACCAAACACCGATGGTATGGTTAGAAAATTATGAAACTCAACAACAAGAATTACGTGATCGAATTGTTGATGCGCAAAAATTATTACCAAATGTTCAAATCGATTATGATTTACGTGTTAAAATATCACAAGTTTGTAGTCAGTTAGATGTAGACGGACTAAGAGGTGATATTGTAACAAATCGTGCTGCAAAAGCACACGCAGCATACAATGGACAAGAAAAAGTAACAGTGAAAGATATAGAACGTATTATTACTCTATGTTTACGCCATCGTTTACGAAAAGATCCATTAGAATCAATTGATTCTGGTGATAAAGTATCAAAAGTCTTTAAAGAAATATTTGAAATTGAAGATTAAATAAAATCTTAATTGAATTTATGAAAACTCTATTTATCATAAATTCAATTAAGTAATTATTAAAAAAAAAACAGTATTTGTCTGATTGTCAAAAATTTAAATTATTTTTTATATTCAATATCATCACATACAAAATAAACCCTCCATTAAATGCAAATCATAATCATCTTATAAATCCAAAAAAGATAAATTGTCATAGTTTAATTAACCGTATAACAACTAGATTAACAATTAATAATGACACTAAAGCATATGTAAGAGTACATCTTTAGACTTCAAAGATGCAATGCATTTAAATAAAGTTAGAAAAAATAGTGAACATTCTGAAAATTCTGCTTATAATGGTGGCGAAAGAGAAAATAAATCAAATAATGAAAATTTATAATGGTAAATATAGACAATAAAAACACTTATTTTCGAGTAGTGTTCGAATTCGATATTAAGAATTCACATGTAGATGTCGAAACAGAAAGGATAAAATTAAAAGAAAAAATAGATATATTTTTAACAAAAATATCTGCAAGTGATGATTATTTTGAAATTACAGAATTAGATAATATAAATAGATTAGAACTTCTTTTCCGAACATCAACAAGAAAACGTTTAGGAGTAGTTAAAAACACAATTATTAAAACTATAGATCTAAAAGATACTGATAAAAGTTCTTTAGCACTAAAAGATGAAATAGAACGTATAAAATGGTCTGGAGAAAACGATCATAAACCTATATTAACGAGTTGTATAGCGT
>Ga0222712_10000331_pt1:22500-40000 | contig 65614 bp, 70 predicted proteins | sample C33_657DmetaG_FD_165043 | JGI IMG/M metagenome (GOLD analysis project Ga0222712, IMG submission 165043) | Estuarine water microbial communities from San Francisco Bay, California, United States - C33_657D | ecosystem: Environmental > Aquatic > Marine > Unclassified | place: USA... | reverse complement strand
GCTTTATCAAATAAACCTTTTGCTAATTCAATGTACTCATATTCTTCAGAAATTTCCATGGCAGAATCATAGTCTTGAGAAGCCATTTCTAATGCTAATAATCCTTGTCTATGATAAATAGCTGCAATGTTATTTAAAGCTTGGGGTAAATTTGAATTCAAAGAGACAGCTTGATGATAATACTCAAGGGCACGTGGGTAATTTTCATTTTTACCATAAATTAGACCAATGTTATATAGAGTGTAACTTCGATCATATTGATCTTCATCTAAATATAGTGATTCATAATAATTTTCTAATGCTTCCGCATAATCACCTTCTGCTTGCGCTGCCATTCCAGCTTTATAATATGCAAAAGCTTGTTTTTCTTGTTTACTCGCAGGTAAAAGTTTTAATATAAGATCTGAAATGACTGTAAATACACGATCGATAAAATTCCGTACGCCCATAAGTTAGAATTCCTCCTTACGTCATCTTAATAAACTTTATTTTCTGAAAGAATTTAAAGTTCATTGGAAGCTACATACGGTAATAAAGATAAAATTCGTGCGCGTTTAATAGCTTTTGCAATTTGACGTTGTTGTTGGACAGTTACTCCTGTTGCTCGACGTGGAAGGATTTTACCTTGTTCTGTAATAAATAACTTTAATAAATCAATATCCTTATAATCAATTTTTTGAGCAATTCCAATAGGTGCTAATTTTTGTTTTTGTGCTAACATACTTTTATTTTATTTCTTTATGAATAGTTGGTTTATTACAATGTGGACAATATTTTTTAAGTTCCATTCGTTGTGGATTATTTCGACGATTTTTTTGAGTTAAGTAACGAGAAACCCCTGTAGAACGTTTAGTTGCATTTGTTCTACATTCGGTACATTCTAAAGTAATGAATATTCTACTACCTTTATTTTTTGCCATATCAATTCTTATAATATAATGAATTTTTAATAGTATTTTTACTTTACTATATTGCCTAATTATTCTTATCTTATCAAGTGTTTAATTTATGATTTTAAAAAATATTATGAATATGAAAATATTCAGTATAAAAACTTCACATTTTTTCTTAAATATATTATATTTCACCAAACAGAAATACAATATAAATACTGACTTATATAACTCTAAATTCTATTTATGGCTAATAACAAATCAGCAAAAAAACGCATATTAATAAGTAAACGAAATAATCTTCAAAATCGTTTTTATAAAAGTTCAGTTAAAACATTAACTAAAAGATTTTTAAAAGATCTAGAAACTTATAAAACTTCACAAACTAGCAATGATAAAGAAAAAACACAACTTGTACTAAATTCAATTTATAGTTTAATTGATAAAGGTTCAAAAAAAAATGTTTACCATAAAAATACGGCATCGCGAAAAAAAGCAAAATTAGCTGCGTTACTAAAAACTGCATAATCTAAAATAATTAAAAAAGTATTATTTAAAATTTAAAATAACCTACTTAAAATTAGGTTATTTTATTTGAAAATTTTTTATTAATTTGTAAAATTAATAAAATTAACCTTTCCATATTAAGCTTACCATCAGAAGTAAGTTAAGAATTATTATAGCACCCATAGACTATAAAAACTTACGTATAAAAAATCTTAACTGTTATCCGTAAAAAACCAAGTACCACCAATAAAAGGTTTAAAATTCAAATTAATTGCTTTGGTAAAATAAATTGTTGTTTTATTATTAAGGGGAACAATAACAAAACAACAAAATTAAAATCTTAATTTATTTCCCACAATTATTACTTATCCGAAAATATAGTGATTATTAAATTTAAAATAAATTACTAATAAAACTTTCAAACTAATACATGATGAATTACACAACTGCTCTACCTGATTTTATTGAAATGCAACGAGTAAGTTTTTGTTGGTTTATTTCCCAAGGACTAAATGAAGAACTAAATAGTTTTTCAAGGATTTATGATTTTAGTCAAAACACCGAATATGTTTTATTTGGACAAGAATATACTTTAGTAAAACCTATTTATAATATCGTTAGAGCTAAAAAATACACAGCAAATTATTCTGCTCAACTCGTTATTCCTTTAGAAGTTAGAAATAAAAAAACAAATATTATAAAATACCATAGTAAATTTCCTATCATTAATTTACCCTTAATGACAAGTTCTGCAACTTTTGTTATTAATGGTTGTGAACGTGTTATTGTTAGCCAAATTATTCGAAGCCCGGGTGTATATTTTGAAAAAAATAAACATCAGAAAAAAAATAAAAAAATTAAAAGAATAGTATCTAGTGAAATTGGAAAATTAAAAAGTTTTACCCCACCAAGTGAAATTTTACCCACTGAGAGTCGCTTATATTTTTTAAAACCAACTATTAAAAAAAAACTAATTAGTGATAAAAAAAAGAAAATAAGATTTATTAAAAAAGAGGAAGATTGGAATTGGCAAGGAGAAGCTATAAATATTTATTCGTTTAAACAAATAACAAATTATGAAATTAATTTTAGCTCTTCCTTTATTGAATATATTAAGGTTTACAAAAGTTTATTTAAAATACAAAATTTATCTACCAAAATTAGAAGAATCAAAATTTTTTTAAAATGGTTATCCTCTAATGATAACTTCGCTTTACAAAATAATAAACATAGAATTTTTTTAACAGTTAGTTGCTTTAATTTATTAACTAAAACAATTGCAAAGTATAAAATTTTAAAAAAAAGAGAGGAAACTGAGAAAAATCAAACTGTATTCAAAGAGTTTAAACAAATTAAAAAAGTATATGATGAAATATTACAGAAGTCAGAAACGTTATTAAATTTAAATATTAATTTAGAATTACTTGTTTTCTTACTTAGAGATTTAGATAACTTTACTCAAATTAATAATTTTAATTTTTTAAAGTTAAATATTATACCAAAAATTCAATTAACTAATACTAATAATAAAATACAACCCAATCTTTATTTTACTAACAGCTTTAAAGAACTTATTAAATTTAAATATAACTTTACCAAAAAAGAAAAAGATAAAAGAAGAAGTCAGAGACAAATAAAAATTTTCAAAAATAAAACAAAATATTTAAAGACAAAATCTAAAATTATTCAGTATAAAGATGATCATTTAATAAAAGATATATATAAAGAAAAGTATGAAGAAAAAGAATTATATACTGCAACATTAATACCTGAATATGGATCATGGATCAGATTTGGATTTCAAAAAAATACAAAAATTAATATTTCTAAATACCCTATAAAAAATCAAGAAGATGAAATTATTATCCAACTTGATAAAGTCACGCAAAAACCAATAATTCATTTATTGAAAGAAATGGGTGTTACGGATTTAGAAATTTGTCAAAATTTACAAAATTCTGAATTTTTCTATTTTAATAAGCCATTATTAAGTCATTCAATTTATCAACCAGATAAACTTTTACGCTTTAATTTAAATAAAAATTATTATAAAAACATATCAGAATTCTCAAGAATTTTTGATCCTTCTTATTATCGTTTAGGAAAAATAGGGCGTTCAAAATTAAATAATAGATTAAATATAAACCTATCAAAACGAATTATCACAATTACATATGAAGATATCTTTGCAATAATTGATAAGTTAATAACCCTATCTACTTCTAAACAAATTAGTGATGACATTGACCACTTAAAAAACCGTCGGGTTCGTTCAGTAGGAGAATTATTACAAAATCTATTCCGCATTGGATTCCAAAGATTGTTGAGAAAACTACGAAGCCAAACAAATAAAACCTATTCGAGTCAATTATCTAGTTTTAATATAGTTGGGGCAACTATCAGAGAATTTTTTGGAGCAAGCCAACTATCTCAATATATGGATCAAACCAATCCATTATCAGCATTGACCCATCGCCGACGAATTAGTGGTTTGGGACCTGGAGGGTTTGATAGAGATCGTATTAGTTTTGCTGTTCGAGATATTCACCCAAGTCATTATGGAAGAATTTGTCCAATTGAGACACCTGAAGGTCAAAATGTAGGGTTAATTGCTTCATTAACAACTTGTGCTAGAGTAAATGAGTCTGGGTTTTTAGAAACTCCATTTTGGAGAGTTATTAATGGAAAAGTTATTAAAACAGGAGATCCGATTTATTTAACAGCTGATATTGAAGATTTTTATAAAATTGCTCCTGCTGACATTTCTACAAATGAGAGTAATTATTTAACAAAAAATTTAATTCCTATTCGTTATAAGCAAGACTTTTTAACTGTTACTCCATCTGAAGTTGATTTTATTGCTGTTTCTCCAATTCAGATTGTTTCTGTTGCCGCATCTTTAATTCCATTCTTTGAACATGATGATGCTAACCGAGCTTTAATGGGTTCTAATATGCAGAGACAATCAGTTCCATTATTATTACCTCAAAAGCCTATAGTAGGAACAGGACTAGAAAATCAGATTGCACTAGATTCTGGTATGGTAATAAATGCTCAACGAGATGGAATTGTTGAATCAGTAACAGCAAATAAAATCATTATTCGTGAAAATTCTGGACGGCACTATAAATATGATTTACAAAAATATCAACGGTCTAATCAAGAAACATGCATTAATCACAGGCCCATAGTATGGGAAGGTGAGAAAATCAAATCTGGTCAAATGTTAACTGATGGACCAGGAATAATAAGTAGTGAACTTTCTTTAGGCCAAAATGTTTTAGTAGCTTATATGCCATGGCAAGGCTATAATTTTGAAGATGCAATTTTGATTAATGAACGATTAGTCTACGAAGATATTTTTACGTCAATTCATATTGAAAGATATGAAATTGAAATTGATCGAACAGCAGAAATGTCTGAGCAAACGACTAATAATATCCCAAATTTGAGTATTTCCGATGTTCAAAACTTAAACGAAGATGGAATTGTTACGATTGGAACATTTGTAAAACCAGGAGATATTTTAGTCGGAAAAATTATACCGAAAGATGATTCTGAACAATTACCAGAATCAAAATTGCTGAGAGCAATTTTTGGAGCAAAAGCAAAAGGTGTTCGGGACACATCATTTAGAATGCCCGAAGGAGAATATGGAAGGGTTATTGAGACTTTAACTTTTAATAGACGAACAAAATTAGCATATAAATTTGAAAAGATTCAAATTTTTATTGCACAAATAAGAAAAATTCAAGTAGGCGATAAAATTGCAGGGCGTCATGGAAATAAAGGAATAATTTCTCGTATTTTACCTCGTCAAGACATGCCTTTTCTTCCTGATGGGACACCTATTGATATTATTCTAAATCCTTTAGGAGTTCCATCTAGAATGAATGTAGGTCAATTGTATGAATGTTTATTAGGTTTAGCAGGGCATAAATTAAACCGTCGTTTTAAAATTTTACCATTTGATGAGATGTATGGATCAGAAGTTTCAAGGATTTTAATTAATAAAAAATTAAGACAAGCTTCAATTGAAAACGATGAAGCATGGCTTTTTAATCCCTATTCTCCTGGTAAAATGGTTCTTCTTGATGGAAGAACTGGTAAAGAATTTGATAATCCAATTACCGTTGGAAATGCATACATGTTGAAATTAATACATTTAGTTGATGATAAAATGCATTCGCGAGCAACTGGGCCATACTCGTTAGTTACTCAACAACCTTTAGGTGGAAAAGCTCAGCATGGAGGTCAACGATTTGGAGAAATGGAAGTCTGGGCACTGGAAGGATTTGGTGCATCTTTTACATTAAAAGAACTTTTAACTATTAAATCTGATGATATGCAAGGAAGAAATGAAACTTTAAATTCGATAATTAAAGGTCAACCAATACCAACTTCGGGTGTCCCAGAATCATTCAAAGTTTTAGTCCAAGAATTACGTTCAATTGGATTAGATCTAAGTACCTATAGAATTGATGAGTTTAGTTCAGAGGAATCTTATGAAATTGAATTAAATTTAATTGAAAAATATAATCCACTGCTAAAAACATTTTCTCATACATCAAATATAAATAATATTTCATTTTAAAAATTTAATATGACACGGTCTGAAAAAGAATTTGATTATATAAAAATAAAATTAGCTTCTCCTATGAGGATATTACAATGGTCCCATAGAAAATTGCCTAATGGGCAATTTGTTGGAGAAGTTCAAAAGTCTGAGACTATTAATTATCGAACCTTTAAACCTGAAATGGATGGTTTATTTTGTGAAAGAATTTTTGGTCCAAGTAAAAGTTTAGAATGTGCATGTGGCAAATATAAAAGAGTTCGATATGAAGGTTTAATCTGTGAGCGTTGCGGTGTAGAATTAACTGAATCACGAGTTCGACGGCATCGTATGGGTCATATTAATTTAATTTATCCAGTCACACATGTTTGGTATACTAATAGTCGCCCAAACTATATAGCGTTATTACTTGAAGTTGAACAATGTGAAAAAAGATTAGATACTGGATGGACAGAATTTGCTGATCCAAGAGATAATAAAGATATACCAGAATATCCTTCTTCACATATTGAGTGCCGAAATTATATTACAAGCCCAAAAGCACTTTCAAATTGTAAAGAATTTCTTAAAAAAAAATCAAAAGCCAAAAAATCTAATATAGTAAATTTTTATGATGAACGAATAAAACGAATAAAATTAGCATCTCTTGCTTATTTTATTGCTGAAGATGAAATTGCGTTTTATGGTCTTCACTGGGATTTACAGCAATATCGTCGTTGTCGAGAACTAGGATTTACGGGTTATCCATTAAAACCGTACTCAAAATCTCATAGTCGCCGTCGAAATACTCCAAAATATTTATTAAGATCTACACCAAATTATTTAATTGGTGCTGTTTTAATTAAACGTGAGTTAGAAAAATTAAATCTTGAACAAGAGATAATTAAAACACGAAATTTTATTACTCTTTGTAGTAAAGTACTTCATAAAGAACAGCCATTTTATAATTTTTCACATTGGGTTAAAAAATGGGAGTATCAACGCATTTATAAATTACGAGATCAATCCATTAAACGAATTCGTATTTTGGAAAATTTATTAACAACAGGTGCTAATCCAGCATGGATGATTATAACAATATTACCAGTTATCCCACCTGCATTAAGACCAATGATTCAATTAGAAGGAGGGCGTTTTGCCACATCGGATTTAAATGAATTGTATAGAAGAATAATTACACGTAATAATCGTCTCCTTCGACTTCTAGAAATTGATGCACCTCAATTAATTATTAGAAATGAAAAACGAATGTTACAGGAAGCAGTGGATACATTAATTGATAATGGAAAACGAGGTAAAATTGCTTTAAGTGCAAGTAATCGCCCATTAAAATCATTATCCGATATAATAAAAGGAAAACATGGACGTTTCCGCCAGAATTTACTAGGGAAACGGGTAGATTATTCTGGACGTTCTGTTATTGTAGTAGGACCAAGTTTGAAATTAAATCAATGTGGATTACCTTACGAAATGGCAATCGAATTATTTCAACCCTTTATAATTCGTGAATTAATTAATCAGGGGTTAGCAAGTAACATGAAAGTTGCAAAAAATTTGCTGCAACAAAATGAACCGGTTATAGATCCTGTCCTTGAAAAAGTATTATCAAACCATCCTATTTTTTTAAATCGAGCACCAACCTTACATAGATTAGGAATACAAGCTTTTGAACCTATTATTGTTCAAGGTCGTGCTATTAAACTTCATCCTTTAGTCTGTTCAGCATTTAATGCAGATTTCGATGGGGATCAAATGGCTGTACATGTTCCACTTTCATTAGAAGCTCAGGCCGAATGTTATATGTTAATGTTGGCACCTTATAATTTTTTATCACCTGCAAATGGTGACCCAATTATTATGCCAAGTCAAGATATGGTTTTAGGCTGTTATTATTTAACTGTGAATAATATTAATGGCTTATTAGGTTCTGATCATTATTTTGCTGATTTAAATGACGTTATATTAGCTTATAATCAAGATCAAATTGAAATTCATACTTCAATCTGGGTTCGATATAAACATAAAATTTCTAAACCTTCAAATTTTATAAAAAAAATTAACTTAAAAGATGGAAGTTATATTGAATATTATGAAAATGTTCAAATTCGAAAAGATAAAAATAATAAAACTATTGTTCAATATTTACAAACAACAACTGGACGTGTTCTTTTAAACTACACAATTCAAACAACTTTAAACCTTAACTTATAAAGATTTAAAATATTTGAATTAAAAAAAATTAAATAAGAGAATTATGAACGATTATATTTATCAAAATAAACTTATTAATAAAAGGCAATTAAAAGAATTATTAGCTTGGAGTTTTTCAAAATATGATTCTATGCAAGCTTCTTTATTGGCAGATGAGCTTAAATATCTTGGATTTAAATACGCAACACAAGCTGGCATATCTATTAGTATTGAGGATTTAAAAGTTCCAGCAACAAAAAATGAAATGTTGGAAAAAGCAAATAAAGATATTTTAAACGCAGAGAAAATCTGTTTAAAGGGAAAAATAACAGATGTAGAACGTTTTCAAAAAATTATCGACACTTGGAGTATAGCAAGCGAATCATTAAAAGATAATGTCGTAGCATATTTTAAAACATATGATCCTTTAAATTCAGTCTATATAATGGCATTCTCAGGCGCTAGGGGAAATTTATCACAAGTCCGTCAACTTGTGGGCATGCGAGGCCTTATGGCTGACCCTAGTGGTGAAATTATGCGTGTACCAATTAAAAAGAATTTTCGTGAAGGGTTAACAATAACAGATTATTTAATGTCTGGTTATGGAGCTCGTAAAGGTATTGTTGATACTGCATTAAAAACAGCAAATTCCGGGTATTTAACGCGTCGATTAATTGATATTGCACAAGATATTATTATTCGAGAAAAAGATTGTTTAACATCGGCTTCATTTATCATTGATAACAAAAAGAAATTAGATAAAGAACAAATTATTGGTAGGATTTTAGCAAAACCAGTTTACGATCCAGAAACTCAAGAATTAGTCGCTAGCAATAATACACATATAACATTAAAATTATTAACTCTATTTGAGCAAAAAGAAATTTTAAACTTCCATATTCGTTCGCCATTAACGTGTAGTTTGTATCATTCGATTTGTCAAATGTGTTATGGGTGGGATTTATCCAATCAAAATTTAGTTGATTTAGGAGAAGCAGTCGGAATTCTCGCTGGACAATCGATCGGTGAGCCTGGAACACAGCTAACAATGAGAACGTTTCATACAGGGGGGATTTTTACTTCAGAAGCTAGACAACAAATTATTAGTTCAACAAATGGAGTTATTAAATTTTCTAAAATCTTAAAAACAATTATTTTACGTACAAATCGAGGTGATGATGTTTTAGTTACTAAAAATTCAGGGTCATTAATATTAATTCCTGAACAACCGGATGAAAAAATAATCCAAATGGAATTATTACGAAATACAATGTTATTCGTAAAAAGTAATCAATATGTAAAAAAATCAGCGATAATAGGTGAGCTAATAAGTACAGAGAAACAAACCTTAACAGAAAGAAAACCGATTTTAAGTGATACTGCGGGTGAAATTTTTATTCCTAGACTAAAAAATAGAACAAATTTGATTACACAAAATCGATTATTATGGATTTTGTCAGGGCAAGTTTATCAAGCCCCTAGTAATTCTTTTTTAAATTTTTATACAGACCATAAAATTAATAAGAACAGTTATATTTTTAGAACAAAATTAATAAATCAATATTCTGGATATATTAAACTGTTTGATAATAAAAAAAATCTATTAGAGCAAAAAATCCAAATTACAAACGATACCTACTATTTAAATAATAGTTACGCACAAAAAATTCGGAAACCAAAAAATAATAAAAACTATTTAATCAATTGTGATAATTCAAAATATTTGGTCACATTAAAAGATTCCAATTTAAAAAATTGGAAACGATGTAATAACTATAAACCTTTTGCAGTTTCATTTAATAATAATTTTAAAACTTTAACCGGTGGAATAGCGTATTATGATCAACGAATTAAACAAAAACAAGATACAGTAGACAAAATAATTTCTTACAATATTCCATACGAAATAAGTAAAGAGAATTATGAAAAAATAAGTAAAAATTATCATGACACATATTTAAAAAATTTAGAAAATAGAATTGATAAAAATGGATTTATCTTTTATCAAAATTTTTTGAATTATCAGGAAATAGAAAATGTTTTTTTGAAGTTAAAATTAAAAAAAAAACTTGTCCATAATTCTTTAATTTGGCTTTCTGAAGAAACTTATAAATTAAACTGTGATAAAAACATCTTATTAGTAGAAAACGGTAACTTTATTTCAAAAAATTTTGAAATTATCCCAAATATTATTTCAAAAACTGCTGGGATTATAAGTGTTTCTCAAAAAAATAACATTATTGAAGAAATTGCAATTAAAGAAGGATTTGTTTACCAAGGAAAATATTTTGAGCAATTAGATAAAAACGTTTACTATCCAGGTGAAATTATTTTCGAGAATATTGAAATAACACGACCTTCATTATGTGAACATGTTACTATAAAAACTAATAGTCAATTATTAATTCGACCCTTCAATATTTATGAAATTCCGAAAGAAAAAAATTTGAAAAGAATTTTTACTAATAATGACTCTCAGTTAATTTTTAATGTAACGAACAAAACCAATTACTTATATAAAACAAATCAAAAAATTAAAACAGCCGAGAGTATAAACTTAATTTCTGAAAGTATAAACTTAAATTCAAAAAATTCATTGCAAAATAATATTACAATTGATTTAAGTAATTCTTTTAAAATGAAACGTTTAAACCTAAAAATTTTAGAAAAATTAGTATTAAATCAATATATTCCACCGCATTTAAAATATACAAATTTACAATCTTCTTTACTTATTGAACCAACTCAGTTTATTGATTCTTATACAATCTTAGGATATCTTGAATCAATTACTATGAATTCTCTAGAAGTAGTAAAATTTAAATCAAAACGTTCAATTAAAAAACAGATTTTTTTAATTTCTAATGATGATTGTACAACTGTTAAAAAAGAACAAGGAAAAAATAAAACAGTTAATGAGTTAATAATTGATAATATTAATGTAAATCAAACAGGAAAAGTTTTAATTGATAATGGTAAATTCTTAACTATTCAAAAAGGACGTCCTTATTTTTTTCCAAATTGTAAGACGGATGATTCTAAAGAGAAAGTTAATTTACAGTACAAATTATTAGACTTAAACAAAGGTATTACTACTTGTAAAAATAATACTTTTTTAAACTATTACGATATTACTAAACGATCAATCGTAGAAAAATTAGACCCAAATAAAAAATCATATGGATTTAAAATTAAGTTTTCAAAAATGTTTATAAAAAAAAATGGAAAATTTTACACTTCTCCAATCCCATTATTTTTAAATAATTTTTCATTAACAAAAGAAAAACAAAAAATAAATCCAATTAATAGTCTTCAAATTAAGAATACACAATTAAAAATTAAACAATGTTTACCATTACTGTTGAAAAGTTCTGATTTAGTTACAAATAAAATTAAAGAAAAAGTTTCCTTTAATACTAACTTAACTGGTTTAAAATTTTTAAAATACCCTTTCAGTAAATCCATTGGAATTCATTCAATAACAGAAGATTATTTTGAGCAGGAAGTAAATAGTGTGTATTGTAAAAATGGTGAATTTATTGAAAAAGGTGAAGTAATTGGTTTATTGAATTTTGAAAAAGAGATTACAGGAGATATTGTACAAGGCTTGCCAAGAATAGAAGAATTATTAGAAGCAAGAAAAAAGAAACCTACAAATAAACATTTAGCAACGAATCAAAAGAAAAGTTTATTAATACAAAAAACTAGTATTGATTCTAGTTTTGAATTCCAAAAATTGGGGACTACAATAAAAGAAAATGATAAGATTAACCCGCATAATTTATTAAAAATTTACTTTAATTACTACGGAATAAAAAAACAGTTTTTTTCAAGTGAAAAAACATTTTCGAGCTCGTACCGTTTGGTAAACAATTATGAAGCAAGTTATCGAGCGTTTAAAAAAATTCAACTATTAATATTAAATGCCGTTCAATCTGTTTATGAATCACAAGGCGTTTCAATTGCAAATAAACATTTAGAAGTGATTATTAAACAAATGACAACGAAGGTTTTAATTACACATGAAGGGCATACTCCATTATTACCTCGTGAAGTAGTCGATTTGTACCATATTCAATATATTAATGAGATTATTGAAGCTCATAATAAACGCCCTGCGTATTATGTTCCATTATTATTAGGAATTACAAAAGCAGCATTAAATAACCCAAGCTTTATTTCAGCAGCAAGCTTCCAAGAAACTACTCGTGTTTTAACTAAAGCTGCTATTGAAGGGCGAGTAGATTGGTTACGTGGTTTAAAAGAAAATATAATTATAGGGCATTTAATCCCTTCTGGAACAGGATATCAAAGTTACACAAACTGTTTTAATAAAATTTCCCAAAATAAAACTAAAATTAATCTGGAAAAAATTAAAACAAAAATATAATCTTATTTCTTTTCAATCTGCTAATGTTATTCTATACTAGAATAGATCAAAGTTATTTAATTAAGGAGTTATAAAATTTTATGGCTGATATTAACTTAGCCCAATTATTAGAAGCTGGTGTTCATTTTGGTCACAAAGCTTATCGATGGAATCCTAAAATGTTTCCCTATATTTACACAGAGCGAAATAATATTCATATATTAGATCTAGTTCAAACTGCGCAATTATTAAAACGAGCAAATTCTTACGTAGCAAAAGCAGCCTCAGAAGACAAAACATTTCTATTTATTGGAACCAAGCGTCAAGCAAGTGCGGTAATTGCTCAGCAAGCAAATAGTTGTAGTTCATATTACGTAAATCATAGATGGTTAGGTGGAATGCTAACAAATTGGATAACATTAAAAAGTCGAATAGAAAGACTAAAAACTTTAGAACAACAAGAAGTTGACGGTATTTTTAATTTATTACCAAAAAAAGAAGCATCTTTACGTTTAAAAGAATTAGAAAAATTACGAAAACATTTAAATGGCGTTAAAACCATGACTAAATTGCCAGATGTCGCAATTATTATTGATCAAAAACGTGAAATGACAGCCATTCAAGAATGCCGTAAATTAGGTATTCCTATCATTTCTATTTTAGATACTAATTGTGATCCTGATTTAGTAGATATTCCAATTCCAGGAAACGATGATGCTGTACGATCAATTAAGTTAATTTTAAGTTCATTAACAGATACAATTAATCAAAATAGATCTAATTAAATAAAAGAGTTTTATTTAAACAGTAATTAGTTTGTATATAAAATAATTTTTCCAACGATTTAATTTTTAAGAAAGAGAATCAACACAATTTTAGACTCTCTTTCTTAAAAATTAAATTACTACGTTAATGAAACTTTTCCGCCTGCATCTTCAATTTGTTTTTTCGCATCTTCTGCAGTATCTTTACTTACTGCTTCTTGAACGATTTTAGGTGTAGATTCTACAAGCTCTTTCGCTTCTTTTAAGCCTAATCCAGTTAAAGTTCGAACAACTTTTAACACGGCGATTTTTTTATCAGCTGGAACTTCATCTAACATTACATTAAATTGAGTTTTTTCTTCCACTTCTTCTACAACAGCTGGAGCTGCGGCCATCATAATCCCACCACCTACACTTGCCGATGCATCAACCCCAAAAGTTTCTTCGATTGCTGTTACTAATTCTGATGCTTCTAATAAAGTTAACGTTTTTAATTCTTCAACAATTTGATTGATTTTGTCTGACATAAAATTTTTTATTTTAAATATGTATTGTATATATATGTAGATTTAATTTTTAGATATTGATTTAGCTTTTGTTATATTAATCAAATGCATTCAAATCTAATTGAATAGAGGGGCCCATACTAGTACAAATAAATAAACTTTTAAAGTATTTACCTTTTACTCCAGTAGGACGGTTTTGTTGTATTGATTGGTATAATGACGTTAAATTTTCCATTAGTTGATTTTTTGAAAAATTAGCTTTCCCAAAACTTACATGAACAACTCCTGTTTTATCTGCTTTATATTCAAATTTTCCTTTTTTGAATTCAGATAATGTTTCTGTTAAATTTGTACTAACAGTCCCTGCTTTTGGTGAAGGCATTAATCCTTTTGGACCCAAAACTCGACCAAGTTTTGCTAATTTTGGCATCATATCTGGTGTTGCAATTAATAAATCAAAATTAATATTACCTTGACTTATATCATCAATTAATTCTTGGCTACCAATAATATCAGCTCCGCCTTCTTTTGCTTCAGGAAAATTTGATTCATTTGTTAAAACAGCAATACGTGCTGATTTTCCTACCCCATGTGGTAATGTAACTGTTGTACGTAATTGTTGATCTGCATATTTTGGATCAATATTCAGATTAGCATGTAATTCAACAGATTCAATAAATTTAGCTGTAGCAGTATCTTGAAGTAAATTAATTGCTTCCTCTAAACTTGAATGAACTACATTTTTAATTTTTTTAAGGTTTTCGTTTTGACGTCGGGATAATTTTCGCATATAATTTCTTTCTTAAAAACTTATAAACTTAAATATTAATCTATAATTGTAATACCCATATTTCGGGCAGTTCCTTCAACAATTCTTATTGCACTACTTATTTTAGTAGTATTCAAATCTGGTAATTTAATATTCGCGATTTCTTCTAATTGTGCTTTTGTTACTGATCCAACATTTACGCGGTTTGGTGTTGACGAACCTTTTTTAACTTTGGCAGCATTAGCTAATAAAACAGAAGCTGGAGGTGTCTTAAGAACAAAACTATAACTTCTGTCTTCATAAACTGAAATTTCTACTGGAATAATAAGTCCAACTTTTTCAGCAGTTCGAGCATTATATTCTTTACAAAAGGCTGCAATGTTTACACCATGTTGACCTAAAGCTGGACCTACCGGAGGAGCAGGTGTAGCTTTTCCAGCAGGTAATGCTAATTTAATCAATGCAGTTATTTTTTTTGGCATATAATTTTATTTTTATTTCTTGATAGAATAGAGATATATAATTTTAACTTTAATTAACCGAAAAAAAAGTTAACAATTTTATTAAAAGCTAGTACTTTGAACGAAATTGTTAACTTTTAACGAAATCAATTAGTTACGGAAATTTTGACTAATTAAAATTCTATTTTGTAATAAACACCTCTTCTTTTTAAGAGAACCGCGCCCTGAAGGACTTGAACCCTCGACATCTAATTTTGGAGACTAGCGTTCTACCAACTGAACTAAGGACGCACACTACCATATTAATAAATATGTCTTTAAAAGACAAGGTTTGTTATTTTACCTTAAGAGAAAATACAAAATTTAATGATTATGAAAAAGGTTAACAGTAAAATCCAGTTTTCAATTTCAGATACACCTTTGCCACACAATTTTATAGCAGAAAAAATTATATTAAGTTGTTTGTTAATTAATTATGAAGCAATTGAAATTACCATAAAAACTGTTCGAGTTGAAACTTTTTACTTTATAAATCATCAAGAAATTTATAAAGCTATTGTGGAGATGTATAAAAAAAAGCTTTCCATAAATGTTTTTTCAGTCAATGATTTTTTAAAAGAAACCGGTTGTTTATCTAAAATTGGAGGCACAAAAGTTTTATTGGAACTTCTTAATCAAATTCCCAATTTAGTTTATTTAGAAGAATATATTCAATTAATTCAAGATAAATTTTTAAGGCGTTCGTTAATTAATTTAGGTTATGAAACTATTACTTCAGCTTATATTACAAATATTCCATTAGAAAAAATTTTAAACGAATTTGAAAAAAAATCTTTTTCATTAACAAATGAATTGATAGACGAAAAAAAATTAACTACTCCAGAATTGTTTTCAAATGTTTTCTTAGAATTAAAAGAAAAAGCTTTAAAACCAGAATTACCTGGTTTCGCCTCTGGGTTTTATGATTTGGATTCGTTAACACAAGGTTTTCAAAAATCTGATTTAATTATCCTTGCTGGTCGACCTTCTATGGGAAAAACGGCTTTTGTTTTAAATATAGCAGAAAATATAATTAAAAAATATAAAGTCCCAGTATTATTTTTTAGCCTTGAGATGTCAAAAGAACAATTAATATATCGTTTGTTATCAAATGAAACAGGTATAAGTCAAACACGGTTAAAAATTGGAAATTTATACAAAGAAGACTGGCATGAATTGAAAGAAAGTATTCAAAAATACTCTCGTTTACCATTTTTTATTGATGATCAACCAAATTTAACAACTCAAGATATTCGTTCAAAAATAAAACAAATATTATTTGAACAAAATAATATTGGGTTAATTATTATTGATTATTTGCAATTATTAGTAAATTCAAAATTAAAATCTGAAAATCGAGTTCAAGAACTTTCCCAAATTACTAGGGCCCTTAAAAATATTGCTAAAGAATTTCAAATCCCAGTTATTGCATTGTCTCAGTTAAGTCGAAATGTAGAAAATCGAATCAATAAACGACCTGTTTTATCTGATCTGCGTGAAAGTGGATCTATTGAACAAGATGCAGATTTAGTACTAATGTTATATCGAGAAAATTATTACAACTCTATGGCTGAAAAGAATGAGAAGATTACTAGTGCGGAATTAATAATTGCGAAACATCGAAATGGGCCTTTAGGAATAGTAGAGCTATCATTCCAAACCGATCCTACTAAATTCTTTAACACTTTCCCTAATTCTGACTAAATGCCCAGATCCAGATTCGAACTGGAGACACGAGGATCTTCAATCCACTGCTCTACCAACTGAGCTATCCGGGCTTAATAAATATTATACTACATTCTACTTAAAATAACAATATTAATATTGTTATTTTAAGTAGAATGTAGTATAATATTTATTGGATATAGTGATTAATATAATTTGCTTAAAAAAAATCTAAATGTGTCAGGATTGTGAAATAGCAGCATAAGATTTAAAAAGTATATTAGTATTTTAACTATATCTATTTGAACAATTTATAAGAATAAATTTTTTTATATCTAATTACTAGGTTGTAAATCGTTTGATAAGTAACGTATAAAATTTAGAAACAAAATAATAAAAATAAATTTTAATAATATATCTAAGAGTAATGATTTAATTTATTGTTAACTTAGCAATATTTTACTTAAATAATAGAGTGAGAAGTTTAATTAAGAAATGAAAAATTGTATTAACCTCATAATTTGATAAATGCTTCTCTGATTTATTGTATAAATTGGTATATTTCGTTTATCAGCCAAACTCTTTAGTCGAAAATTTTGTCTTAAATGTTTTTTTAACCCTATTATAAGATTTGCTTGTTTAATTTGAGTGGTAATAATTATTTTATCTCCAAGTTTTATTAAAATTTCTCGGATTAAATTTTTTGATAAAGAATATGGGTAAATAATAAGAGTTGTATTTTTCAAAGCTACTGAACCAAG
>Ga0222712_10000331_pt1:0-2500 | contig 65614 bp, 70 predicted proteins | sample C33_657DmetaG_FD_165043 | JGI IMG/M metagenome (GOLD analysis project Ga0222712, IMG submission 165043) | Estuarine water microbial communities from San Francisco Bay, California, United States - C33_657D | ecosystem: Environmental > Aquatic > Marine > Unclassified | place: USA... | reverse complement strand
CGTTAGATACCTTTTTATATAATTTGTAGTTGTAAATAAAATTGAACTTAAAAAGTTTCTTTTACAAAGTTATGTAATAAAACTTACATAATTTTATAGTTATAATTCTTAAAGTTTATTAAGTGATTGAAATAGAACGAGCTAAGAAGAACGCCCAAGTTGTTCCAATTCCACCTAATAAATAATGAGCTAATCCAACAGCGCGGCCTTGAGTAATACTTAACGCTCTTGGTTGAATTGTAGGTGCAAAATTTAATTTATTATGTGCCCAAACAATTGATTCAATTAATTCTTGCCAGTAGCCACGACCACTAAATAAGAACATTAAACTGAATGCCCAAATGAAATGTGCCCCTAAGAAAATTAAACCATATGCTGAAGATGATGAACCATATGATTGAATTACTTGCGAAGCTTGTGACCATAAGAAATCACGTAACCAACCATTAATTGTTATTGAACTTTGTGCAAAGTTCCCACCTGTAATATGTGAAATACTACCATCTGGTGTAATTGTTCCCCAAACGTCAGATTGCATTTTCCAACTGAAATGGAATATTACTACAGAAATTGAATTATACATCCAGAATAATCCTAAGAATACATGATCCCAACTTGAGCTTTGACATGTACCACCACGACCAGGCCCATCACAAGGGAAGCGGAATCCTAAGTTAGCCTTATCGGGGATTAATTTTGAACTACGTGCATATAATACACCTTTTAATAAAATTAATACTGTTACATGAATTGTAAAAGCATGAATATGGTGTACCATAAAATCAGCTGTACCTAATTTAATAGGCATCATTGCAATTTTGCCACCAACTTCAATAACATCACCTCCAAAAGCATAACTTGTTGTTGCTAAAGCATTTGGTGCTGTTGTCCCAGGTGCTAACAAATGGATATTTTGAATCCATTGAGCAAAAATTGGTTGCAATTGAATGGCTTTGTCTGAGAACATATCTTGAGGTCGACCTAAAGCTCGCATAGTATCATTATGAATATAGAATCCAAATGCATGACAACCTAAGAAAATACAAACCCAATTTAAATGTGAAATAATCGCATCTCTGTGTCGTAAAACACGATCTAATAAATTATTGTAATTATTTGCTGGAGTATAATCACGAACCATGAAAATAGCACCATGAGCTGCGCCACCTACAACACAAAAACCACCAATCCACATATGATGTGTAAATAACGATAATTGTGTAGCATAATCTGTCGCAATGTAAGGATATGGAGGCATTGCATACATATGGTGTGCTACAATAATACTTAAAGACCCCATCATTGCTAAATTAATAGCTAATTGAGCATGCCATGATGTTGTTAAAATTTCATATAATCCTTTATGGCCTTCACCGGTAAATGGACCTTTATGAGCTTCTAAGATTTCTTTCATATTATGGCCAATACCCCAATTTGTGCGATACATATGACCAGCAATAATGAATAAAACTGACAACGCTAAATGATGGTGTGCAATATCACTTAACCATAAACCACCAGTTACAGGATTTAAACCGCCTTTAAATGTTAAGAAATCAGAATATTCACCCCAGTTTCCACCAAAAAATGGCGCTAAACCTTTACTAAAACTTGGATATAACTGTGCCATTAAATCACGGTTAATTAAAAATTCATGTGGTAAAGGGATTTCTTGTGGTGAAACACCTGCATCTAATAATTTATTAATCGGTAATGCAATATGAATTTGATGGCCAGACCATGATAAACAGCCTAACCCTAATAAACCAGCTAAATGATGATTCATCATTGATTCTGCATTTTGGAACCATTCTAATTTTGGTGCTGCTTTGTGGTAATGGAACCAGCCAGCAAATAACATGATTGCTGACATAGCTAACCCACCAATTGCTGTCCAATACAATTCTACTTCACTAGTGATACCTTCTGCTCGCCACATTTGGAACCAACCTGATGTTGTTTGAACACCTTGGAAATTTCCACCAACGTCAGCGTTTAGAATTTCTTGACCAACAATTGGCCAAACTACTTGTGAACTTTGTTTAATACTGATTGGATCTGTTAACCAAGCAGAGTAATTAGAAAAATATGCACCGTGGAAGTGCATACCACTAATCCATAAAAAGATAATTGCTAATTGACCAAAATGTGCACTGAAAATTTTACGAGAAACTTCTTCTAATGAGCTTGTTTGACTATCAAAATCATGAGCGTCAGCATGTAAGTTCCAAATCCATGTAGTTGTTTTTGGTCCTTTAGCTAAAGTTCTTGAAAAATGTCCTGGTTGGGCCCATTTTGCGAAACTAGTTTCGACAGCGTCTTTTTCTACAAAAACTTGTACGTTTTTTGAACGACGCTCTGTTGAGCTTATTGCCATTGATTTTCTCCTTTTGGGAGACGGAAATGTATGAAACCCTCATAAAAAATAAAAAATAGTTAATCTTTTTATCTATTTGTTAAATACGAGTTTTCAATCTACATTATATACGATTTTTAATTT
>Ga0222712_10000330_pt1 | contig 65666 bp, 39 predicted proteins | sample C33_657DmetaG_FD_165043 | JGI IMG/M metagenome (GOLD analysis project Ga0222712, IMG submission 165043) | Estuarine water microbial communities from San Francisco Bay, California, United States - C33_657D | ecosystem: Environmental > Aquatic > Marine > Unclassified | place: USA: California... | reverse complement strand
AATAATTGCCGCCACTGTAAAAATCAGCAACTGTTAGGTCTTCAACAGTAGTTTCACCGTTTAATAAAAAACCGTCATTGTATTCTGTAGCGGTAGTGGGCACGATACGCACAGAACGAATTCCTGTACCTCTAACAGTTACTCCAACTGGCACAGTTAATGGAAATATTTCTTGATACACACCGGGGTATATGTGTATGGTGTCACCGCTTACTGCCTGTGAAAGAGCCTGTTTTACAGTTCTTACAGGATCAGCTGGATGTGTTCCGCTGTATGTATCGTTGCCGTTTTCTGACACATAGATGATGTTGTCTGCTCTAAACGATAAATTAATGCCGTCAATAATAACGTTAGCTGTGTATATGGCATCAGCATATAAATCTCTAACCCAAGTATCGGCCCAACGTTTTCCGCCCAGCGCAGGATTGCTACCTAATGTATATGTTTCATTGAGATTAGGAATAATATCACTGGCGATGTCTGCGTTGAATACAACATTGTCAGTATTAGCGTCGCCTAGTTCAATGTTGCCGTCGGCGGTAATATTTCCAGTGACATGTAGATCACCGTTAACTAGCGCATTGGAATAGATTTCTACTTGACCAGTACCGTTTGGTCTTAATTCTATGTTTGCGTTTGATGAATTAGTTTGTATAACATTGTCAAATATTGTAAAATCACCAACTAAAAACTTTGGTGCTACAAATGCTGATTCTGTATTTGTTACAATATTGATATCACCAGTCGAACTGGTAATAGTATTGTTTTCTATTGTGATGTTGCCAACGTCTAATCTATTTTCTAACTCTAGATTAGTAGTTCTTGTTGTTCCGTTGACTTGTAGATCGTGTGTAGGATTAGCGGTCTTTACGCCGATACGTAAGTTGTTTACATCAAGATAAAGTAGGTCGGTCTCAAAGGCTAGATCCACACCTTGGCGTAGAAGGTTTGCCTTTAAGAGCGGACCAGAAATACGACCAAGCTGGCTCATTCGCTCTCCTCACACCCCGTGTTTCACGGTTAACCACCTTGCATTGCGGGTTTACCACAGTTTAATCATACAGAAAACGGTCTTTTTCTGTAATCAAATGTATTTATCGTTTGGACAATTAACCAAGTAGGATGCCGTAGAGCTGGCTTAGGTCGTCTATTTCTGCTTCTGTAGCGGTTACTGAATCGCCAGCTAGTGTAGTGTATTCAGTACCATTGAATATTTCTGGAGATTGTATTTGAGTGTTAAAGCGAAGATCACCAACTTCAGGAGTTAATGGGCGTGTGCTGTTGTCGCCACTGGGAATTACCAATGCTGTTGTTGAGTTAAATTTCACATATCCAAAACCAGTGCTGTTAATGGTCATTGGCAAACTATTGCTTAGGTTTAAAAATTGATTAGAATTTACAGTTGTTTGATCTAACAACGTTGTACCTGTACCGTTTGGAGTTAGATTTATGTTACCGTTAGATTGAGAACTAAATGTACGCTCATTTAAATCTATATTGTTGTTTACAAGCAGACCGTTAGATCTTAGCCCAGTAGTGGTAAATTCCATAGTTGCGGTATTTGCTGCTACAAAATTTAAAATATTTGATGTATCCGACGCAGTAACTCTAGTGTTTTTATCCGCAGAATATACTCCATTGAATGGTTTTGTGGCTCCAGCACTCCATCCTTCTACTCTAGCAGTAGTGGTGTTGTATCTCAATCCGCCATTAACACCAACAGGTCTTTGAGCAGTAGTTCCATTGGGCAATCTAAGCGCATTAGATTTGTTAACTATAACATTTTTTCCTGCTGCGGGAGTCAATGTAATATCAGCGTTAGTAGTATTGGCTATTATAGAATTATTTCTAAATAAGATTTCTTCAGCTAACACACCGCCTGTACCATCACCTTTTAGATTTAAATTGCTGTTAGATAATGTTGTTGTTATAAAATTATCTTTGATGCGTATGTCGTCATCGTAAAAACTATCTGCTTGAATCAATGCTGCTACAGATAATGTATTGATATTCATGTTACCAGCAACAGAAAGATTTAATGATATATTTGTAAAATCATTAAATCTAACAACACCTGTACCAGCAGCACGTAATTCTACATCGCTGCTTGATAATGTTGTAAAGATTCTATTATCAGTAAAGTTAAAATTTTCAAATCTAGCTTCTGAATTAGTTGTTAAATCGCCTGTTAGATTATAAGCACCTATGGATGTATAATTTCCTGTTCGATTTATTGTACCGGTTACGGATAATAACCCGCTAACTGACGTATTTTTAATATTGGTAATGCCCTGTACTGTTAAATCGTATGTTTCAAAATTGTTGACAGGTACAGAAATAATTCCAGCGCCGTTTGCTCTAAGTTCTAAATCAGCATTTGATGTAGTTGTTGTAATAAAATTGTCATCGACTAAAATAGTACCTGTGCTAATTCCATTGAAGTTGACTCTGCCAACAGTGATATTCTCTACAGCCAATGTACTGTTTACTAATAAGTTCTGCCCAAAAATTACAGGGTTAGTGGCCATAACTATATTACCGCTGCCAGCGGCACGTAGTTCTAGATCACTGTTACTGTCAACTGTGGTTATCCTATTAGATATTAATCTAATGTTGGCTAAATTTACCGGTTGGGCTATTCCGTTGCTCTGCGTTAATGTGCCTGTTAGATCAAAATCTCCAGCCTGAATTCGATTACCAGTTTGTGTTATCAGCGCATTGGCTAGATTTTGTACCGTTACATTGCCATTTATGTTTGTTGTAGAAAGATTAACAGTACCATTATCAGTTAAATTGTTAGAAATTATGACACTGTCAGAAATTAATATCTTGCCAGTGCCGTTGGCAGCAAGTTCTAAATCAGCATTTGAAGTAGTGGTGTAAATGCTGTTGTCGTCTACTAATATTTCGCCGTTGGTTAACCGATCCATCGATAGTCGATTAAGAATAGTCACATCGTCTACGGTTAGTGTATCAGCAACTGTTAAGTTTTTTGTTATTTGAACATTATCAACAATTTCAACTATGTTTCCTGCGCCTGCTACTAATTCTAAATCTGCGTTTGATGTAGTTGTACGAATAACGTTATCGGTAATATTAATTTCAGTAAATTGAACAGTTTCTGTAACTGTTAAATCGCCAACAAGATTTAGATTACCTGTTTGAGTTGTGTTTCCGATGCGAGTTGTTAGGCCGTTATCTGTAAGTGTTCCGTTGATAACTGTTGATTCAAAATTTGTTAAACCGTCTACATTTAAATCTTGACCAACTTGTAAAGAGTCCTGTATGATTATTTTGCCTGTGGCCACAGCCGCAAGATCTAGATCACTGTTAGACAGCGTTGTTTTAACTTGATTTCCTTGTATCTGTATGTTGCCGTTGTATAAAGAATCTGCGCTAACTTGATTGTCAACAGTTAATGATGGCGTTGAAAACTGACCGCCAATGAACAAATCGTTTGTAATAACAACATTATTAGTTGGTGCTGATATTAGACCAGTACCCGACGCAATAAAATTTAAATCACTGTTTGAAGTAGTAGTCAATATAGTATTTCCAACAACAGAAATATTGCCTACATTCATTGTTAAGTTATTGAGTGTGAACGCACCGTTTAATAATAGGTTGCCTAACTGTGTTTTATTTCCGGTTTGAGTAATATCACCAACTATTGATAAATTTCCAGTATTAGTAACAGATTGTAAATTAGTCAAACCGTTAACTGTGAAGTTGTTGTCAATATCAGTTGGGCTTAGTAAACGCACTACGCCGGCGCCAGCGGCTGTTAATTCTAAATCAGAATTTGATACAGTAGTGGCAATTTTATTTCCGCTGATTTTAATGTTATCAAGAGTTACATCTACAACAGATAAATTTTTCCACACTAATGAATTTGAACCAAGGCTATTAATTTCAGTTACCTTAGGCAGTAAATCGCTATTGATTTCAGCATCAAACTGAACTTGGTCTATGGTTTGATTTCCAACTGCTAATGTACCTTCAACATTGAAATTTCCAGTCATTGACAAATTAGCACTAACTGTTACATTTTGATTAAGATTTAAAATATTATTAATAGCATCAATATTGATACTACCGCTGATGCTTGAAATAGTATTGTCTTTAAATTTAATATTGTTTGCGTCAACTTCTGTAGGCAATAATTTTACAATATCTGGGCCGTTGGATAAAATTATTTCATTAATACCTCCAACGTTTTGACCAATGCCATTTAATGTAACAAATCCTGTAGCTTGATCTACAAAGAACGCTTCGCCTACACGGAAATTACCTTGTGCGTCATCGCTTTGATAATATATTTTTGCGTCATTTAATGGTACAACTTCGTTATCTTGTATAGTCAACGTAGGATCATTTGTTTTTACTAACCCAGACCCAACATAACCAAAATTATGTTGTATCAAATACATAATAACAGCATTACCGTTGCCTTCAGCACCTACGTCGCCGTAAACGCAAGCCGATCCAATACTTCTTAATTCGGCACCAAATGATGTTGCTTGGCCAGCAAAACCTAATGAACCGTTAGTAGCATAGAGTCCTTTGCTGGCAAAATATGTAAATGAATTTAACCATTCAACACGCACACCGTTGGTCATAAAAAGACCAATAGAACCTGGAACTATAAAAGTTACAGAATGAAATAACATTGTAGCTTGATTAGATGTTGTGGCTGCTACTGATCCATCAACAAATGCCCCGCGACCTGCTTCAATTAATGGAAGGTTGGGTTCTGTTAATACTGTAATATTCTGTACATACGGTGATCTTGAAACAACATTGATATTTGGGGCAAATCTAAAAGCATATCCAGTACCGGTACTGCTGTTATAATAAAATCCAGCTACTGTTAAATCTGAAATTGTAGTTTCACCGTTGAGTAAGAAAGCATCTTTATCGTTGGTTGCTGGGGTTGGTGTAATTTTTACAGAACGAAGGCCTGTACCTTTAACTGTTACGCCTTGGGGCACAGTTAATGGAAATATTTCTTGATACTCCCCTGGAAGAATATAAACTGTGTCACCGTTAACACACTGTGACAAGGCGTATTTTACAGAAGCAAATGGTCCACTTGGGTGGTCCCCTACGTTACTGTTGTTTCCATTGTTTGCTACGTAATAGGTATTGCCTGGTCTAGTAGCAATATTTGTAATACCAGGAAATGATATACTTGGTGATATTAAAAGTAAGCTGTTAACAAATTGAGTATGTAACTCTCGCCATTTTTTTGCCTGGGCATCGCTTGTTCCGCCGTCGGCTATTCCTGTAAATGTTATTGTTGATGCGCTGCCGGCATCGACAAAAGTTACTGCTAGCGAGTTAGCATATTCTCCGTCTAATACCAATCCGCTTAGGCTTGAGCCAAGACGATATGAGTCTGAAACATTTGGTATAAGGTCACTGTCTACCTCAACATTAAAAGTTACAGAATCGTTATTTTGATTACCAAAGGTAATAGTTCCGTCAAATGTTATGTCACCAGTTGAATGTAAATTTCCACTAACATCAAGACTAGAAGTAGTTTCAACAATTCCAGTACCATGCGGTTTTAATTCTATACTAGCGTTTGATACTGTGGTAGAAATTGAATGATCGTTAAACTGTAATCCGCTAGTGGTTTTTAAAGTGTCTGTGTTGATAACACTGTTTGTGACTACATTGGTGGGTAGATATGTAAAAGTATTGTTTAGGCCATCTATGACCCAATCATCTATTTGAAAATAGTTGTCAACAATTAAATTAATAGTTCTAATACTATTGTTAACTGTGAGTTCTCTAGTTAACGCATCGGTGTTGATACCAACCTTGCCGGTAATTACGTCAAGGTACAGGTTATTATCACCAAGGGTATTTTCAAAGATAAGATCAACCCCGTCTCTGACGAGATTGTCTTTGAGCATTGCTCCGGAAATTCTACCTAGTTCTGACAAGATGCGCTCCTTACAACGTATTTATTGTAAGGGCTAATGCTTATTGATCGTAACCCGTATAAACGGTTACTGGTTTTGTGTTTGGTACTGCTGAGAGGAATTTAATATGCCAGCCAGGTTTGGCAATTTTAACAGTATAAGAACCTCCAGTTGCTCCAGGAACTGTTACGGTATACGATTCTAAACCGTCATAACCTGAGCCAGGAGTATTTACAGAAATGTATGTTACTATGCCGCCACCGTCTACTGTAGCTGTGCCAGTGGCTGCTACACCGCCCGTAGGGGTAGTAAATGTTACCGCAACGGGTGTTGATGGTGTTAGTCCGGTGCCACCCGAATTAACCTGCACACCGACTACAATACCATCAGATTCTTCTAAGTCAAAGTTAGTTCCAGAAATCTGTATGACATTTTCTACCAGCACCATCATATTATCTACATAATCTAAAGGATCAAAACCTTGTGCCAGGCCAGGTACGTAAGTTAACGGTTCACCACTGATCGGAAACCATTTACTAATATCTTGATTGGTTTGTGTAATAGCATCCCAATTACCAACACCAAGATCCGATTTAATAACTTTAGCTGGACCTTGTAGTCTTAAAGGAAACCATTGGCCTTCAAAATAAACTTCTAAGCCAACTGCTCTTGAAGGAAAATAATCCGCAGTATCAGCAATTTCATGCTCGCTAGTAGGATTTGTTGTAAATCTTATCTGTGCTTCTTCTTCAATTACTGGGCGTTTGTTTATTGCGCCTTTGGGCAATCTTAGGCTGTCTTCTGAATTAAAACTTGCTCGGCCGCTAGGATATCTAACAATAAGTGTTTTATCGTTAATACTAAATTTGCTAAGATTTTGTGTTTTAAGAAATTTCATACTGGCAATACGCTCACTGTGCACACAACAGAAGTGTTAAGTGTTGCTCTAGCTTGAACGCTATCACCAGGTCCTAGAACAATTCTTTCTGTGTCAAAAAATACTGTTTCACCGCCGGGAATTATTAAATCTTTGATAATAGCATTAGTTGTTGTACTAGCAGTGTCACCTGCTTTTACAAGAAAAACTTCAATGCCTACAGCGTTTGCTGATTCATCAATTGGTGGTGTCGAGTCTGGGCTTAAAACATTACAAAATATCATTGTAGTGATTGCGCTTTGAACATTTAGGTCGCCGGCATTCCCAGGAGCAGTGAATATTGTGTCTATAGTTGTTGTTAATGTATAATTCTCTATCATATCTGTTCCTTAAAATAAAATACTGTAGGCCAGTGCTTTATGTTTACTTATTAATTCGTTTTTAACTGGATATGAAACAAGATCTCCAGAGTTAAATTGTGTATTATTAGTTACCCATTGCTGCCAAGCAATAGTTTGAGATTCGTTATTATAATAAAGACCAGTGCCGCCTGGTGTTAATACCTCAACGTTTTCCGTTAATTCTCCAGCTGGATTTTTATAATCTATCGTTAGATCATTGCTAAAAATTAATGTACCACCAGGAATAGCAAACACTGGATCAAGTGTACCTGTACTGTTAAAAAATGCTGATCTATTAAATTCAACACCAGCTGTGCCAAATGTTCTTAGTACAATATTGCCATTTGTGTCATTGTTAGTTATGGCATTTTCTGATATTTCTAATCCACCAATGTCGACTCGATTGCTGTAAAATGTTGCTGTTGTTTGTCCGTCAACAACCACGTTAACACGACTTTCTGTTAGTGCTAGACTAGAGCCAGCAATAAAAGTAACTGCTGGTATTGTCAAATATCCAGGGCCGCCAAGGCTTACACCATCATTGGTTACTGATGTTGCTGTTATTTGTCTGTAGGTAATACTGGAAGTATTTAGGTCAACTGTGGCCGAAGCCGCAGCATCGCCCGAACTAAAACTAATTGTAGCAGATTCGTAATCGTCGCCTGGATTAATAATTTCAACTGCGTAGACTGCCCATACAATATCAAAAGTAGCACCAATGCCTAACGAATTTGCTGACGTTGGTATGTTAGTGTTTGATATTGGTAGTTCAATATATTGGCCGCCGCTAACTACTGTAAAGTCGTCAATGCCGCCACCTGGCAATATTGCTGTAACTTCAATTACCGCATCAACACCAGCAGTTCCGCCGTTAATAACTAATAATTCGCCTACAGTATAATTACTTCCCGGTTGATTGATGGTTACTATAGATGCTGTCATTACCGCACGACCGGTTGCGCCACCTGATGTGTCTTGTACTATGACAAATGTATCGCCACGTTGTATTAGGTTGTCTGGATCTCTATTTCTAATAGCAAGATCTACATACAGTTTATTTGGAATATCGTCGTCAGCGTTAACCTGTAATTCATAATTAGTTGTGCCAAGAACTTTTACAACACCAGTTCCTGTGCCAATTAATGTAAGGTCCCCACCGTCTGTGGTGCTGTCTGTGGTAATTTGTCTAACTTTAAGAGTACTGTTGTTGTAAGAAATAACAGTACCGATACGTTCAACAATTTCCCAACCGTTTGCTAATTCGTCAAATCTAAAACTTGGAAAAGGATTTTCTAAACCGGGACTAAAAAATCCTCGATCTATTTCGATACCGGAGTAACCTTCAGTTACTCCGTTACCGGTTTCGCCTTTGTTTAAAAGTATAATATTGTCTTCAACTTCAAGATTTGTAGCCTGTATGTAAACTGTTTCACCTTCGACTACAAGGTCGCCAGTGACCCGTACTTCACCTATATTAGGTCCTGTATCTAAGACTATGCTTCCGCCGCGAGCGGATTTAATCTTATAGTCACCACTGGTCTGTAAGACTTGACTCATACTTTATTCCAAATTAGATAGCTGTTAATTGGATATAGTCTGTTGACGAATCGTTGACCAATGTCCATTTATATTTGTTTCCAGCAAAATCAACTGCTCTATATTGTGTTAGTTTTTTAATAGCAACACGTGAACTATCTGTTCCAGGATCTGTAAAGCCAACCATAACTGCTGTAAGAGCAGTGTCGGCGGCAAATGTTGTGCCTTCGTCTAGTTTTACACGGAAAGTGCCGTCTGTGGCATTATACACATCGTATTTGTTTGAACCTACTTGCTTAACAATATAGCTTGTACGTGCTGTTGAAGTTTTTTGTGCGGAAACTAAAATACCTTTTTCAGTTGTTGCTGCGGTACCGAAGTTTAATTTTTTAATTGGACGTCCCATTTGGTTTCTCCTTTAATGACGTTCTAGGTCCTACGCGGTGGGTACCGCATAAATCACTTAGATACTTTATTTATCCGCGACTTAGCAATGCCATCAGCTCAATTTTTTCTATAGTTTTTATCAAAGAATTAATGTTGTCTATTTCTTTTTGAGCACGTTCTATATAATTGCGCTGTTTAGTCTGTCTATAGTATACTAATGCTATGCTGTAGTTTTGAATATGTTCTTCTATTACTGCTTCTATCCTGTTAACATCGTGTTTAAACATTGGCCATCGTTTACGCCATATGTTAAAGTGTTTACGTAATTCTGGAAAATCTTTATCGCTTTCTACTTCCATAGCGATATTTAAGTCAAACAAAAAGGCTCCAAAGAGCCTTTTTGAACATTTAAAATGTTTTGATTACTTGAATGATACGCTAGTATCAGTGATCTCAACGCGAGCCAAGTAGTCAGCAGCATTACCAAGAGATGATGCTGTGTTTGTTAACTCTACATAACCATATCTGGTCATGAAAGAAACTACTGGTTCAAATGTTGCTGGATCTAGTACAACACCGCTTGACATCAATGGGATGTATGGGCAGTAGAATGCTGGAGCATCAGATTCGCTAGAACCTTTGTATCCAACTAGTACTGGAGCATCATTTGTTGCGTATGCGTCAACATACACCTTCATTGCGCTGTTCAATGTTCCAACAAACTTAGTGTTTGTAGGAGCTTCGAATGTACCTTCTGTTGTTCTTGCGAACGCAGAAGTTGTAGCACTTTGTAGGATTGTCAAAGCAAATGGTGAAACTACAGCGTAGTTACCAGCGCCACGACGTGTACGTTGTGCGATCAAGTTAGCTTGACGATTGATTAGAACAGCTAAAGCAGCGTGTTCGTCACCAACGAATGTAGCAGTACCTGATACAGCAGTTTGGTCATAAGTCTCTGAACCTGTACCTGCTAGGTTACGTAATGAACCTAGAACTTCTTGGTCGATTTCAGCTGTGATTTCTTGAGCCAAAGCAGCCATGATTTCTGCTTCGATGTCAATACCTTGTTGGGCTTGAGCATCTTGAGCAGCTTCAAATGTCCAGCGAGCTGACAATTTACGTGTCTTCGCTTCGACAGTTTGTTTCAAGATTTGAATTGACATCTTCTTACCAGCAACGCCTTCTAATGCTGCGGTTGCTGCTGCAGTTGCCGCAACAGTTGAAGTACCTGATGCGTTACCTGAGTAAGATGAAGCGATCTTGAATGGGCTGAATGCCTCTTCACCAGCTGTTACACCACCTGCGCTGTCCGCATAGCGAACACGTAGGGTATGGATTTGACCAACTGGACCAGTCATTGGTTGTACACCAACCAATTCGTTAGCAATGACCGTAGGCATTACACGTCTGATCACTGGAAGGATCACACGATTTAGTGTTGCGACGTTACCGGCAGAAGTAGCACCAGCAGTGGCACTCTCCGACAAATACTTGCGGGTATTTTCAAGAGTTGTGGCCATCACTGTACGACGAGTTCCATTTAGGCCTTCTAAAAGTGCCTCTTTGGTTTCCTGCCAGCGTGACTCGAGTAGTTCTGACATATTAGTTCTCCTTAAACTTTAAGTCCCGCGAGCTTGCGGATTGTAAAAATCTCAGCGGTCTTTTCCTCACCGCTGGTTTGTTGGGCCTGCTTGTTGCCTGTTATTACTGTGCCTTCTGTTAGTGCCTTCTTTTTAGGAGCCTCGCCGGCCAAAACGGCAGGCAAATACTTGTCAAATGAACCACGTAGTTTGTCTGTTGAAACGGATTCCAACAAATCACTCATAACTGTTTTCTTATCTCCAGTTAGTGGGTTCAACAATTCGCTCATAATTTCTTTACGTGTAGCCACATCTTTTGCAATGCGGATTTCACGATCCTTGCTTTCAACAATGCGAGTTGTTTCATCGATTGCTTTTTGTGCTTCCTCTAGAGCAGCTTCTTTTTCTTTAACTACTTTTAATAGTTTAGAAGTTTCAGACTTCTCGTTGAGTAGGCTTGAAGCATATTCGCTTGCGAAGCTTTCAAAGATTCTGCGACCAAAGTCATTTTTACGAGCTAGTTCAATGTCTTCACGTAGCTGAGTCATTTCAGTTGTTAGTTTGTTAACAACAACGTTTTCGACTAGCTTAGAAGCTTTAGCAATGAATTGTGCTCTGACTGTGTCAAATTTCGCTTTGCTTTCACGTACAAGTTTAACTTTTGTATCTACTAGGTCTTTCTTGTCAGTGTGGAATTCTGCGATTTCTTTAGCTAGGGCGCCTACAATGAAGCTCTCTAGTTTTGCGAAATTTTCAGACACTTTCTTGCGGTCTTCGTGTAGTTCTGAAAGTTCTGAAGCTAGATTATGGAGTACAAACTCTTCCATTTTCTTAGCATCGTCTTTCATCTTTTTAGCATATTTGGCTTTAGCTTCAACTAGTTGATTACGATCTTCTGCCAACTCAGCAAGTTCTGCTGTTAGACGATCAGAAACCATTTTGTCGAGAGCTTCAACCATTACACCTTTATCGTGCTCATACTTCTGAGCAAACTCTTCACGTAGTTCCGCTGTTACTTGATCACGGTTTTCTTGAATTCTGCTTGACCAAGCGGATTCAATTTCCGATTTGAGTTCTTCGGAAATCACATTGTTCTCAAATAGTTGTTTTACGATATCTAGCATGTGATTCTCCTACTGTTATTTGAGTCCCCTGATGATTTTCACCAGGCTCTCTGCTATGTATTTCTGTGCCTTTTTGTCGCCTTGAACTTCCCTTGCTATATTAAATGCCTTGTTACCACCTAACGTATTCATTAGATGTTCATAAACTGGTGTTGGGTATGCCCCTGGTGCGCTTGGTTGTGCTACAATATCAACTGTGATAATTTCGAAGTCGGAAACTTTACCGCTTCCGTCTTCGGCAACGTTACCGGAGCCCCTGCTTGATACGCCTAGTTTTACTCCTGACTCCAGCATGGTTTGAACTAATTGTCCCATAGGAGTTGGAAGTATTTTTAATTTTCCGTATCCATTTGGACCGTCCATCCACATCTTAGTCATCATGTGGCTGACTCGATCCAAATTTATGCGTAGATCCGCAGGATGATCAACTTCTCCCAGACATGAGTAGCCTCCACCGATCTGTTCATTGATGGTTTTGACAGCCCTAGCAATTTCGGAGGACGGGTAAATTCTCTGATTAGCATTCTTAATGTCACCCTGTATACAAATGCCATTAAGATGTAGAGTCTTCTTGTCCCCGTCTTCTGTGCTTTCAAGGATCAAACCAGCTTGGTCAAAACTCAAATGTTCACTGAGATAATTTTTCACCTAAGGGCTCCGATTACTTGCCGCGGAATAAACTAGCTGTGTTAGTGCCAGTTTCACCTGCGCCTTTTTTCTCAGCGCCATGACCGGCAGCTACTTTGCTTTTGAAAGCACCTTTAGCTGCTGCTTTAGGATCGTTTACGCCAAGATCTTTTGTGTTCTTGCTTAATAGGCCGTTGTCTGAACCGCCACCTTCGCCACCTTTAGCGATGTTAGAAGTTGTACCGCCCATGTCGTTTTTGCCTGCTACGATTGACTTGGTGTTAGCACCGTTGTCACCGCCTTTGGCAAATTTGTCATAGGTTGCGCCGCCAATTTTTTCTGTGTATTCACGTACTGTGGCTAGGTCTTGAATTTGGTCTACGCCAGCGTCAATGCTGTCGCCCATGCCTTTTGGCATGCCCATACCGCCGTCTATGTCCATACCGCCGTCTATGTCGCCGTGCTCTGGCTCATTCTTTTCATCTGACATAAATGAGTCAAATGCTGCTTGTAATTGTTGGATTTCTTGGCTTAGGTCTTGTACATCGCCTTTAGTAGCAGGATCGCTGTCATCACCTTCTTCTTCGCCTTCTTCCTCTTCGTCACCTTCTTCTTCCTCACCGTCTTCTACATCGCTGATAAACTTGCCTGTAGGATCTTCGGTGTCTTCTTCGTCTTCGCCTTCTTCAACTTCTTCAAAGTTTTCTTCAAGGTCTTCGTCGTCTGATGACTCGTCAACTTCTTCGTCAGCAGCTTCTTCTACTTCTTCGTCTGCTGATGCTTCTTCGATTTCTGAATCGATTAAGTTTTCATAAATTTCGCGTGATTTTTCTACCACGTACTCGTGGAAAAGCTCTTCAGCTTTGGATTGTTCGTTGTTCAGCAAAGATTCTAACATCTCTGCGATTTTGTTCTGGTCTGCCATGATTGATCCTCCTAAATTGGTTATACAGGCTGTCGAATATATTTACTACTAATATTATTTTTAGGCATTAAATGATAGTTTTTTGAAGATTTTTGATCATTTAAATACCGCATCGGGGAAATCTTCGCTAATTTCCTCAAATGTCTGATGTGTTAGGTTTTTAGTTATACTTCTGATGTTATCAGGAATAAACGTGTCTTTCTCTATAATTCTATGATATTTTATATTTTGGAATTCTCTAATTACTTTTTCTGTTTGATTTACCCAGTTGCCAAAGTATGTAGCAGGTTCTAAACTGCGTTTGTAGTTAGGTGTATCTGCGTAGACGTTGTTGAATTTGCCATTCAACCCCTGATAATCAAAACCAATAATATAGATATCATCATAGCCATGACTGCTGGCTAACCACAATGCTGTTGGACCTGAACTCCATCCTTTATGGGGATTAAAAAACCTAAATCCCTGTAGTTTTAACACACCTTTATTAGGATTGGTCCATACCTCATGCCGCATCTGCCACTGTGTTTTTTCTATTTCTTTGACCATTTTTTCGTCTACAGCCACGAGATAATCTGGTTCAAATTCTCTGTACAGCGCATTACAGCCGTAGATTTTTCCAAACTTTTTTAGTTCAGGCAGGTTTACACGTTGACGTGTAACTCCATTTCCTAATACAAAAGCTATTTTTTTAGGCGGCAGGTTGTTCTTCAGCTGGTGGTTGTCCATACATTAACTGTATAAATTCTCGCTCAGCAGCTTGCTCGAATTGGTGTGCTTCGGTTTGTTTTCGAAGTTGATTGATTTGACGCAGTGTTAGACGTACTTTTCTTTTGTCTTTTTCTTTTACTACAGATGTATCTTTACGACCGTCGTAACGTTTATCGTCGGTGTATTCGTTTTGTTGATCGCTAAAATAGAAAAATTCTAAAAGTTTCATCTTGTATTTATATTTTAAGCTGCTGGTGTTGGTTCGGGCGCAGTTCCAAGAGCGCCTTCTTCTGGAGCAGGTGCTGCTTGTGCTGCTAGATCTTCTGGAGCTTCAGCATCTTGGGCATCAGTTTCTGCTGATATCTCAGCTGGACTTACACCCACTGACCGCATTTCAGAAGCAGCATTGATAGCAGCTCCAAGCACTGTGCCATTTTCTTCTTTCCAAAGACGCTCGTTCTCTGTGATCTCTTCTTGACTTAGACCTAAGAATCGTTTTAGAGCAAAGCGTTTGCTCATGTAAGGAACTTCTTGAAGCGCAGCAAATGTCTGTACTCGACTGTTGTCTAGTTCTGATTGACGATAAGCTGCAAAGTTTTGTGGCGGATTAAATTTAAGTTCAAACAGGCTGTTGTCAATATTAACACCAGATTTAATCAACCAACGTTTGAATTCTAAATCGAATTCAGCAATTAGATTAGACTGTAAACGTTTACAATATTCATTGAAACGCAGTTCTTGTATGTAAGCAGTGCCTACTTTACCATCTGTAAATGCTGCTTGACTGTCGTCAGGCATGGTCGGCAAGTAGCTGCTAGGTATGCGCAAAGCTCGGAATAATTTGTTGGTAAAATAGCGTAAGTCGTCAATTTCACCTAGGTTAGTACCACCTGGTAGTGTATCAACTTTTGATCCACGACCTTCTGCTGTCTGTGGGAAAAAGTAGTCTTCTGATATGCTAAGAGGATTGTACGATGCGTCTATGACGTTCTGTCCACCTCCTGTGGATGAAGGAATTCTGCGCTGATTGATTTCGTTTTTCACACGCTCAACAAAGCTCATAGCCATGTGTGCTGGCATATTTCCCACGTCAACGTAGAACACTCTGCGCTCAGGAGCACGTTGTACACGATAGATAATAATAGCATCTTCTAGCAGTTCTTTTTGCTTGTACACCTTGAATACTGATTCTAGCAACGAATTGCCAAACGGATAGTTGTTGTCCAGTCCTTCTGAAAGACTTAGATGTAACATGTGTTCTGAGTTAACAGCAATCTCGTTTAACTGATTTGAAAATCTACTACCAGTCTGTTGAGGAGCAGCACCTACCATGCCTCGACCATACGCACCACCGCTGACATATGATGCTGTGCCAGCAGGCGTATTATGCGTGTTAGGATGCATTGTGGTTGCTACTAGATCTTGAAAGTTTATGTTTAAATCACGAACAACATACTGTTCGGGATTTTTTCCTTCACTTTCGTTGACAATAATTTTAACTAATTTAGCAGTGTCAATGTAAAATAATTTTTGTGTTTCTGGATCACGGATAAAGAAACAGTCTCCGTATTTGAAACAGTTACGCACAATGCGAAACATTCTAGTTTCAAATTGTTGGAACTTGTGCCACTTTTGTAGTCCGTCTTTTAGCAGTTTGACTTCAGTGGCCGTGGGCTGTCCTTTGAAATTAATTTGAAACGCTGTGTTGTTTTCTCTGTTAGGCTGAGTACAAAACTCAGCAAGAATATCCAAAGCAGCATTGACTTCTGAATCCATATCCATTGTATCATACTGCATGTAGCGTTCAACACGATTAGGAGTACCTGCGTAGACATCTGGTAAGAAACTGCTGTAATTTGATTTTGCTGGACCCGGACGAGAACCATTGCCCAGTGGACTAAATCCTCCGGCTTGTTTTCCAGTTGGTACAGGTGTAAAGTATTTTTTCCAGCTCAATGTCTTACTCCTAGATTAATTTCTCACTAACTTCATATTCTTAATAGCAGATAGCTTGTTCCTTTCTACTCTATTTTCTTCTCTAGCAAGAGAGATAAGAACGTTTATATTACTATTTAAACTCGTTATGAATTGTGCTAATGATATTTGGCCAGCTGATGATATAATTTGGCCCATTTGCGGTACTGTGACCACAGCTTCTTTGCCGTGTAACAGTGCCGGTGTTCCTTTTACAGGATCAAAATTAGCAAATAAATTGCCTGTTTGCCCTAAAGTACCAGTCCTAAGACCCAGTTCACTAGGATCTATAGTATATGGACTGTTTGATTGGCCTATAGATAGTCGTGGCACAGCACCTTTGCCAATGTAACCAATTACTTGGCCAGCATTAACGTACTTGCCAATATCAGCAGCATAACCGGCAAGCAGGTCTTTATTCAAATCTCTACCAGTAACAGGGTCAATGTGTGCTCCTACGCCTCTTAAAGCAAACATTAAATTTCGTTTTTCGTCATGTAAGTAAAGCTCTCCACCATTTTTGCCGGTGGATGCTTTAATTGTGCCACCAAACGGAGCCATAATTGCTGATCCCTCTGGAGCAATAAGTTCTCTCATAACTCTATTGTTTTCTGTAACTTTTTTTCCTAGAGAGTACTCAGTTTTTTCTGATACAAAACGTTTAAAATCTTTGTTTAAAATATTTTCATTAAACCATTTTGTAGATTCAGCATCAAAAGCTCCTGCTTTTTTTGCTGTTGTTGCTTTATAAATTAAATTATTTTTTAATGCGGCAGTGTCTTCTAGGGCTTTGGCCAGTGCCTGATAAGCATTTTCAACCATTTGTAGTTGTTCAAGCTCGCTGGCTTTATCAAAGCCAAATAGATCACTGAAAAATGCGCTAAGAACAGATCTTGCTGCCCAGAATTTCATCCTAATCCAAATCTTTCTTATCCACTTTTCAACGTGCTGTCTAGCAAATTCTAATCCTTCTGGACTAGCCATGAATGCTAAAAAATTCTTTATTTTTGGCCACATGCCATCAAACTGTGATCCAATTTCAGAGCCAAATTTTCTTATTTTTCCGCCTAGATCTTGTTTACTCAATTCTTCAGCCATTTTTGTTAGCTCAGGACCTAATACTTTCATTATTGATTGATACGCAGTCATAATTGCCATTGAAAACGCATTTAATAATCGTGTAATCCCGTCTCTTCTTTCTTGTTCTTTGAGAGCTTTTTCAATATTTTTTCTAATGTTTTCTTCAGTCATCTCGGCGGCGCCGCCCATGCGATTTTGAAATGCTAACGCAGCATACACTACATCTTTATAATTTTCCATGCCTACCGCACCAATGGAAATTTTATCTTCAATCTTACCAAGTTTTTTAAGTTGAGAAGGTAATTGGCCACCGTATTTGGCCACAATTTCTGTAGCACGAAGATTAAATTCTTTTTGATCTATGCCTGTATCTTTGGCAATTGCCATCATTTCTTCAATGGCTTGCGCATTGTTAGGAAATAATGTAGCCATCAAGTTAGCAGATTCGCTCAGGCCTTTTTGATTTTTTAATGATGCTTCGGCATATTTTATTCCAGCATTGCCGTTAATCATTGATGATAATTCTAAAACACTTAACAGTTTGCTTCTATTTCTTTCATCTTGATTATTAACTTCGGCCATAAATGCTGCGTCGTCTCTAACTGCTTTCATCTCTTGTTCGCTTTTTTTAGCATCTTGACCACTTAACTGATTTACCAGCATAGATAATCTTGTGTAATCTACAAATTGATCTGTAACTCTTTTATAGTTTATTGTTTCTTTTTGAACTCCTCTTAGAGTAAATGTCATGTAATTCATAAATCTCTCAGAAACATCATCAGTGGTTAATCCCATCTGCATTAATTCGTCTCGAACTCTAGACCCTTCTGCTTTTAATTCTTCATTAAATTTACTAAAAATAAATGCGCCTTGTGTTACTGTGCCACCTATACCAGCAAGTGCTTCAGAATTTTCCATTATTAATTTAGCAAAAGTATCTAAACTAAGATATGCGTCAGCAGCAGCAAACCTTAGAGCAATAACGCTGTTATTAAACGATGCTCCGTATTTGCTAGTTTGTTTTAATACATCATTCCACCCTTCAAAAATCTGAACAGTAGAAATAACAACATCACCAAGTGATCCTAAAAATCCTCCAACCAGTGGAACATTTTTAATTAAATTATCATTAACAGCAGCACCCCAAGCACTGGCTTTGTCAGTATTAGTTTCTAAAAGATTAACAAATGTTTTACCGGTCTGTTTAATACCTTTGCCAAATTTTGAGATCGAAGACATCTCTTTGTTAATAGATTTTGCTTTTTTAGATATATTTCTAACAGTAGGGGTAGAAGTGTTATCTGTTGACCCTATAGAATCTTCAAGATTCTCTACAGCATTAATTAAATCTCGTAAGGTTGCTTCAGACGCGGCATTCTTAAATACCAATCGTCCGTAGCTACTGGTTATTAGTTCTACAGTTCTATTTGCCATATGTTATAGTGCTAGATTTCCGCTGTGTTGTTTTTGTGCGTCAAGTTGCTGATAATGTATTGACTGCCTTTCTTTCGTCATTTCGATCAACGTTGACATATTAGCATTAAAAGTTGTAATCAGTTCAGCTATGTTAATTGACCCGCCAGTCTTAGCAATACTCTCCATTTGCTCTACAGACATTGCTGTTGAACCACTAGAAGTTCCTATAGTTCCACTAGCAAAGGCAGGTACATGTTTACCTTGAGCATCCGGTGTACCTATTATTTGTCTAGGGTCGACACTAAACCCGTCTTTAGTTCTAACTTCATAATGAAGATGTGCCCCGCTCGACGTTCCAGTATTACCTACGCCGCCAACTATATCGCCTACACTAACAGTATTTTTCTTACCGTCAAATATTTTTTTGTATTGTTCCCACGCTTTAAGATTCATATGGCCTAATATATGAACTGTACCTGTTGTAGGTTCAATTATCTCAGCATAGTTACCATACCCTTCAAGATTGCCATTTTTAACCTGCTGTTTGTATTGGATTGAACCAGACACTGGGGCTTTTATTTCAGTACCTTCTTTTGTTGCTTGATCAGTACCGTGGTGGAAAGTCCCATCACGCAGTCCTCGAGCACTGTTAACTGGAACTCCTTTTAAAGGTGCTTGAGTTTTTACTCCACTCTTTGCCATCATTTCTCTAATAGCTTGTTCGTATTGTGCTGTTTTGGCAGCACCGGCATCTTTAGCATACCCGCCGGTTACTGAGTCACCTCTAGTTGGTCTTTGAACATTAGTAGCGTCAGCGGTGCCGTCATCGGATGTTACACCACGTGTACCAAGAAAATCTCCTCCTGGTTTAATTGTAAACCCTAATTGCGCTGCTCTGGTTACGCGATCAATCTCTAAAGCGTTTAATGCTTTCTGTTTATCCTCGTCAGTAATTCCCATTTTTTCCCAGTCGTCTTTGTCAGTATTAAACGATCTTTTTAGGGCAAACTCACCATGTACTCCAAGTACATGCCAAAAATGTTCAATTTCACTTAAAATAAATTCTCGACCTTCAGCTGAACCTAGTAATTTTAAAAACTCTGTAACTTTTGGCAAATGATTTTTTATAGTAGTGCCTAACCATTCACCAAAGGCTTTTATTCTTGCTTGAACTTCTTCGCTTTTTAACGATTTAGAAATATCGTTAAACATAGGCATCAATGTATCTATTAAACTTTCTTTGAACTTGTCAAAAGCAATAGAAAGGTCATTCATTAATTTTGTAAATCCTTCACGTTTGTCTGCTTCGTCTTTGGCTGCTTTCCACATCGCATTTAGTTTATCTGCGGTTAAATCAGAAATTTTACCATATCTACCGACACCAGCAACTGCTGATTTTATTGATCTATAAAGTTCTCCAGTTGGGCCTTCCATTAATGACATTGCATTGATTAATGATTGATTTTTTACATAATAATCTTTGATACTCATATTTTGATCAACAAAACTTTGTCGTAAAGTATCGTCAAATTTATCTAAAGTCACACGGCCTTTTTTAATAGAAGTTACCATGTCTTTTGCGCCTTTGCTGGCAAACGGCATCATAGTCATAAGATCAACAGCTAGATCAGTTTGAGGTTGTTGTCCTAGAGCAAGTGCTTTCCAGAGTTCAGCGCCAGCATCACCGTAGGTGGCAACAAATTGTTTAAGACCAGCATCCATCATGGTCTGTTGATCTGTTCCAAGACTCATTATCATTGCTTGGTAAGCAGCATCTTGATTTACACCTGCGATTTTACTTTCTAACTGTTGAGCTGTTTGTCCTGTTAGTTTTACCAATCTATCTAAATTTAAAGAATAAAACATAAATTGTTTTTCAAATTGTTCTTTTGATTGTTTTTCTCTAAATGCTCCTCGCTGAGTATTTTTCATAAACATCATCAACATCTCAGATACTTCTTTGCTAGAGTATCCCATTTGTCTAAGAGTGTTGTTTACAGGGCCGCCTTCTCTTTTTAGATATTTGTTATATTCAGCAAATACTTTAGCACCTGCAGTTACTGTGCCACCAAATGCCACTAGCGATTCACTATTAGCCGACACAATTCCAACAAAGTCATCTAACGAAATGTTAGCACCGTTAGCAGCCATTCGTAATTCTAAAATACTGTTGTTAAATGATGCTCCTGATTTAGTAGATTGTTTGAGACTTTGATTCCATGATTCAAAAGTACCTATGGAATAGTTGATCACGTCGCCAAAGGCTCCTAGGTATTTTCCAACAAGAGGTAGTCCTTTAATAATCTGATCATTTAATACAGTGGTATATGAACTGAGTTTGTCGTTACCGCTGGCTATCAATCCGGCAAACGATCCCATTGCTCCAACAAGATTTCCAATTTGATTGCCAACCATGTCCATAGCAGATTCCATAATCGACGACCCTGAACTCGACTGCGATGATGGTGTAGGTCCAGCGCCAGCGCCAGCGCCACTACCTGTGTTGTTGGACATTTTGTTAACAGCACGTACAATTTCTTGTAAGGTCGCATCAGATGCTGCGTTTTGCAGCACACCTGATAATTGCCCGCCAATTATTTCTACTGTTGTATTAGCCATTTATGATTACCAAAAAAGAAAATGCCAGAAATCTGCGCATATAAATACCTTGTAACTACTATTATTTATAGGTATAAAAAACATGTCAGATTTTGATCCAACCAGTAAAGCAGAAAGAATATTATCACCTATTCCTGCTAAAACGCCAGCACAGCCAGTGTCTGCTAATCCATTATCTGGATTTTTTAGACAGCCTAAAATTTGGATGTCTTTGCCCAGCAAGGGAAAATTCTATCCAGAAGGTGCTCTAGAAAAAACAGAAACTGGAGAGTTTCCAGTGTTTGCTATGACAGCCAGAGACGAGTTGTTGTTTAAAACTCCAGATGCTTTAATGAACGGCTCAGCCACTGTGGAAGTTGTAAAAAGCTGTATTCCAAACATCAAAGATCCTTGGTCTATGCCCAGCATCGACATTGACGCTGTGTTAATTGCCATACGTATTGCTACCTATGGTGTTGAAATGGATGTTACTACTCAGTGCCCTAGTTGCTCAACCAGCAACGACTTTGCTGTGGATTTAAGAAATGTTTTAGACGGATTGAATCAATCTACATTCAACGAAAAAGTTGAAATTGGCTCAGACATGTTGGTGTCCTTAAGACCGTTGACTTACAAACAGACCACACAGACTGCGTTAAAGGCTTTTGAGCATCAGAGAATTTTTAGCATAGTCAATGATGATAAACTCAGCGAACAAGATAAAATCAAAATGTTCCAAGAAAGTTTTATCAAACTCACTGACATTACTATTGAATCTGCTGCTAACTGTGTACACAAAATAGAAAGTGTTTCTGGATCTACTGACAATCCAGAATACATCAGAGAGTTTTTATCAAAAGCCGACAAGGCAGTGTTCCAAACAGTTAACGATGCTATCAACAAAAGCACAGAAACTGGAACTATGAGCAAGTTTCATGCCACATGTCAGAGCTGTAAACACGAGTGGGATGTCACACTAACCATGGATCAATCGGATTTTTTCGGACAAGGCTTTCGACGTTAAGCATTCCGGATATCCTAGCGGAATCGAAAGCCCTTGACGATCAAGCTAGGGCAATAAAATTAGAAGCAATGAGATCTGTGTGGTACATGAGAGGCGGAGTCAGTTTCTCTGAATCAATGAACCTCAGTTGGGAGGAACGTCAGATTATCACAGACATTGTAAAAGAAAATATGGATATTACAAAACAAAGTGGGTTGCCGTTCTTTTAAACGGCACCACTTTGTTAATATTATTTCAGCAAGCCAGCGTTCTTAAGTAACGTGTCAATGCCTTGATTGGTTGTTGATTGAACTGGTTGTCCGCCAGCAGCAGTTTTCAAAGTGTTTGCTACATCAGCACTAGCAGCTTTGTCAGTACCACCCGCAGCAGCACCGCCGGCACCACTCATTGCTGCTTTGAAGTTTGAGCCAAATCTACTCATAGCTCCTGGTTTCTCATCGTCAGCTCCTGGAGTTGTACCGCTAGCTCCAGTGTTGATATTTTGTCCACCGCCTAGTTTGTAGCTGTCTTGAACAGCACGTAGTAATGCTTGATCAATAACAGAGTTTGGCAATACTTTGGCAGCATCTTCTTCTTCAAGTTCAAGATCAAAATTTTCAAACGTAGCACCAAATTTCTTTTTAGCTGCAGAAAATCCTGTACCTGTAGTTTTGCCAAGGCCGCCACCGCCGCTAAGTTTAGCTTTGAGAGCTGCTGCCTGCTCGGGATCAATTTTTGGACCAGGTGCTGCTTTGTCAGCTGTGGGTGTATCGGCAGCAGGAGTTGCTGGGATTCCGGCATTTTTCTTAATAGCATCTAGTGGATCCATTGAAGTATTAGGTACTCCGCCTGTAGGAATAGGTTCGCCTGTAGGTGTTGTAGTTTTAACATCAGTCTTTGGACCAAATCCCGCAGGAGTGTCTGTAGCAGCAGGTGCTGCGTCAGCATCAGCAGCAGGTTTGTCACCAGCAGGTGGAACTTCTATTGTGCCAGTAGGTTCAACTTTTGGTGGAGTTTCTCCAGCAGCGGGTTTATTCATACCCATTCTATCTTTAAATGCTGATATGTTGGCTGAGCCTTTGCCTAGTACACCAGTTGGTGTACCGCCATGCCCTTGAATTATTTTCATTACGCCCTGTGTGGGATATCCCGCACTGGTTAAGAATCCTATCAATGCTTCGGAATTAGGTTGTTGTCCTGTTTTACCAAGGTATCTGTTAAGTTCTTTTCTCAAAGCAATCGCATCATTGCCAGCATCCAAGACGCCAGTTGATTTGCTATGACCTAACTTAGATGCTATTTTTCGGCCAGCTCGACCAAACATCCCCATACCAGCAGGTGCTTCATCTATTTGTTGTAGATCTGATTCTGTTAAAACGTCATGGATTCTCATATGTTATATTCCTAAAACCGATACATTATTTATTCTTTGTAGAGCGAGACTAGCTCGCTCGTGTTTATCGCTGTCGCTCAAACACTTTTTTATTTCTTTCTTTATTTAATATAGATGCGAAGCATTTAAGCATTATCCAGATTCTATGGTCACACTTAGCCCGTTTCCGGGCTAAAAAAATGAACATTATCCGAGTTCGACAAGTCACACAGCGTTAAAGCATTACAGAGGCGGTCATCCGGTACCTCGAGCTTCGTCTTTTTTATGACGGCAGGTCTATACACATACGCTATCATGCGTATAGCCGCGGGTTATTAACCCTCTTTTAGCCTATAGTTACTCCGTTCAAATAATCAAACCGCAGGCATTTTGCGATCGTGGTCCTGTTAAGGATGCTGATTAAGTACTGCCGCGGCGCAGATTTCCGTCCCTGAGACCCGAGGTCCAGTTGTTCTTAGGCACTTGAAGTTAGCCAGTGCAAGCCAAAACCGCTTTATTTTGCCTGAGATTGTTCTAAAAGACGTTGCCTAAGTATGTTTGAACCGCCTACTCTGACGTTTATAATACCATTATAATAGTCATCTGTTTCTAAAACTCTGCGTTCAAACTGCTCTCTTGCTTCTAAATATGACATTTCTGCCTTGGATTTACAGTAGTAAAGTATTTCTCTTGTGAAATTTTCCGGACCTAGTGCTTGGACGTCTGCTTGTAACCTATCAGATGAGCTCCAGTAGTCGCGCCAATCGCTTTCAACTACTGATCTTCTTTTAAGTTTTTTGCCTTTGAGTGGTGGTTTAGTACGTTTGAATTGAGCTAGTTTTTTGCCTATGTACTTCTGTCCGGTCTTAAGATTGGTGATGAGATAAACAAAGCCAATATAGCCTTCTGGTATTTCTTCTACAGTTTGATTTTGATAGGTCCACAGCACTCATTTAATTACCTTGCGTGGTCTGCCCATAATGCCTTTTCTGGATTGTTTACGTTGTTGCCTTTTTTCTTGTATTTCTACACGCCTAGTTGATGCTTCGTTACGAATTTCTGACAGCCAATGGCGAGCTTTGACTCCTGCTTCGTCAGAATTCTTGTACTCAAATCGTTCCTGCCATTTAAAGTATTCTTGAAACGCTCGAATCATTCTGTCGTGTGTATCAGTGCTCATTCTACAATATCAATGTCGTTTGAATAACTGGTAAATCCGTTTTCTTTGATTACTTTTAGCACGTGATTAACACGACTGGTTAAATCGTCTCTGTGCGAAATTAAAAATACATTTTTATCACGCTCACGGGTCATTTTCTTAAGCACAGCAATTGAGCTTTCAACACCGCTTGAGTCCATGCCCGAATCTACTAGTTCGTCAATAAACAGTAAATTGATACTTTGATATAGATTTTCCCACACATCACGGAAAGCCCATGACATAGACAGTATCAATCTATTGCGCTCGCCTCTAGATAGGTTATCAAAATCTAAATCTTGTCCTAGTTGAGTGATAATAACACTAAGATCGTTTTGGAAAGCAACAGTATGAGGTAAGCCAATTCGATCTAGATAATAGGTCAAACGTGTGTTGAGGTAATTTAAATTTTGATCGATGATGCGTTTTCTTACAAAACTATCTTTGCTGGTCAGTAACTTATAAAGAAACTCTTGATGATCTTTAACTCGTGTAAGCTCGTTGATTCTATTCCAATCAAGTTCTTGTACAGCAGTATTTTTTAATTCGTCTATTTGATCTTGATAAGGATCTGATTCTGCTTTTTTATTTGTTAAATCTTTTTCAAGACCGCTTAATGTATTTTTATGATTGTACGCATCGTCGATGTTGTCATAGTGCACTGACGGTTGGGTGCCTAATTCTCCTAGCAAATCCAACGCTTCGTTAAATGCTTTGATTTCTTCTTGGTGTTCAGTAATACTTTCAGCGCAGTCAGCAATCTGTTTGTTTTTAGCATCTAACATTTCTTGATGTTTTGAATCGTGTATGTCTTGACCGCAACTGTGACACTTGTGTTCAACTAATAACCCAAGCTCTTTGTTAAATTTGTCTAGATTTTTCTGTTCTTTTTCAAGTGTGGCTGTGCTTTTAGCAATCAACGCCAATATATTATCAACTTCTTTTTTGGTCTTTGTCCATTCGGACAGTTCTTTTTGTTTGATAATTTCAGAATCGATATCGATAGTACTAAGAGTCTTGATACTTTTTTCTAATTTAACAACAGATTCGTCTTTGGTTGTAGTCCACAGTCTTTGTTTACGTTCTAGTGATTCGATACTCTGTTGAATACGTTCGTTACTAGCTTTAACTGTTTCTAATCTAGTGTTTTCTGTTTGAATTAAATCTTTAGATATACGTATGCCTTCTTTTAAAGCGTCAGCTTTTTCAGATAGCAGGGTAATACCCAGTAATTGTTCAATGATTGCTCTTTGATCGTTGGCTTTCATTGAAAGGAATGGTTCGGTATAGGTATTCAACGCTACTAGATGTTTGAACATTTCATGACTCATGCCAAATAGTCGTTCAATTTCTTTTTGTGTTTCTCTAGAATCACCCTGTGATTCGTCTTGATCGTCAGAATCTACTTGTTCTCCGTTAACGCTGAACTTTAGTAGATTAGGCTTGCGACCTCGTTCGATGTGATATTCAATGCCGTCAACGTCAAATGTAACTGTACACAGCATGCCTTTGTTGTTGATCTTGTTGACAAGGTTGTCTTTCTTAATATTTGTTAGAGCATTGCCATAGATAGCATAGCTAAGACCGTTGATGATAGTAGTTTTACCTGTGCCATTACGAGCGCCGCTGTCATCGCCGCCTAGATCCATGTTTTCGCCAAGCACTAATGTCAGTTGACCCTTGTCAAAATCTATAGCCTGGGTTTGATTGCCCACGCTCATAAAATTTCGTACGGTTAAGTTTTTAATTTTTATCATAGTTGATTATAGATCTCCAACAACAGCTTCTTGTCGTAGGCTTCGGAATCAATGGCAGTTATTTGATTAACCACAATAGTGTCTACAGATTCAAATTTAATGTCCACAGGCTGCGCAGTAGTGTTGTCAATTTCTGCTTTTTCTGGGATCAACATCAGTTCACGTAGATTGTACTGAGGCATAAAAGTTTCTTTGATGAAATTTGCTTCTTCAAAGGTAATTGGCAAGTCGATGGTAACCCTACAGTGCATTTTTTCACGCAGTAACGCATCAGGTTTGTCAATGATTTGACTTAATCTGTAGGTTCTATACACAGGCTGGCCTGGCCAAGTACGATACTCTGGTTTACCGCCCCATTCAAGTATCATCATACCACGGTCATCGTCGCTGGCATCGGCGTAGTTGTGAGGAAACGCATTGCCTATATAGGTAACATTGCCTTTGGTCTGACGTTTGTGGAAGTGACCGCTAAACACGTACTCTTGATTTATAAAGTGTTCGGCTTGTAATTGTCCGTGATCTGGCATCTGTACCATAGCATTCATATAGAACAAGGGCAGTTCTAAGTGACCAAATATATAACGGCTTTTGAGTTTAGGAATGTTTTTCCATTCGTCGCCCACAAGCCAAGGCATGATAGTTACATCGCCTTCTGTGAGTGTTTCTTTGATAGGAATTACATTAGGGAATAAGCGCATAAACTCAACAGAGTTGATTTCACGTTTGTCTTTGTAGAACAAATCGTGATTGCCTAAAATAAAATAGACTTTTTCAAAACTTTGGCTTAACCGTTCTATGTTACTAACGGTATAATTCATTGTGCTAACATCAGTAGTCGCACGATTATGATGCCAGTCGCCAAGAAATATAGCTGTTTCGCAGCCTTCGGCTTGAGCAGTTTCGCAAAACCATTTAACAAAATCTTCACAATCTGTATTGTGTGTTCTGCTACCTGATTTTAGTCCAAAATGTATATCAGTAAAACAAGCAACTTTTTTGAATAACGGCATTATGAGTCTCCATAGTTATTATAGGCATACTTCATATGCTTTGTCAATCATCGGCGCTCCAATCTACTGCTGGTATCATGGTAGTTGTTGTGGTTGGGCCTGCGGCTGGATCTTTTCCGCTGTTTTGTCTAGTCCAACTTGGGTTCATTCCATTCATTTCAAGAATGTCGTCTCGAATGTTTTGATTACGTTTTTCAATGTTGATAATTCTAACGAATGAATTAGTGACAGCAGCAGTATAGTAAGCAAAAGGGTTATTAGATTTGCTTTCATCAAATTGTAGTCCTATTTGTGTAAGTTGAAGAATAGCTTGACCCTTCATCTCGTCGTTGTAGGTATAGCCTCGAACGTTACCTCTAGTAGCATATCGCTCACAGAGTTTGATAAACATACGAGCTAGATTATCAGTCATGCGTCCGTGATCCTTGCTAAAGTAGCCATTTTGTAGATCGCCCTTCCAATGACTTTTGCCTATACAAATAAGATTGTCGTCCTCGTCATATTTCCAATGTTGGAAGGGAGGAAAATTAACTTTTTCGTGACTGTCAGCAGTGCTTTTAACTGTCTTTTTACGTCCAGGCGCTAGCGGAATATGTTCCCAGCAGACAATTCGAAACACAAGATCTGTTTTAGAAATCTTTTTATAATCTATTTCGTAGTCTTTAGCTGATGCTTTCTTTTCAGTTAGTTTAGCAGCTTCGTGTGCTTCTTTGCTCAACTTAGCAGCACGATTGCGCTTGGCTTCTGCTATGGTTCTAATATTAAGTTTTGCTAGACTAGGCAGTATAATGTCGTAGTCGCAGTATTCTGGTTGTGTGTAAGAACAGTAGGTATTCTTACTTCGGTGTATTTCTAATAGTAAATCTTTGTTAGTTAGGTATTTTATTTTTGGTACTATAGTGTTTATGGTCATTAATTATAATCCTCTGAGTACTTATATAATAGCATATTTTTAAGGAAATAAATAGACTAAAGGATGCCAAAATAATATGCCATTACCAACCAACGGTGAGTCTACAGCGGGGACTACAACTACAATACAAAATGCGCCAGGGTCTGCTGGCTATACTGGATCTTATACATTCATAGATCCGGGCGGCACATATCCACAATCGAAACTTGATGCGCAGGTCACAGGAACGGTCAACGGCTTTAGAGGCGGCCCTGGCGGTGGCGCCAAATCTAAAAAAGGATTTGGAATCGATCTGCCTGATTTTTCAGGATTAGATAGGGCGTTAGGCGTGTTGGGGTCTGCGCTGGCTATTGGTCAACTAATATCTTCTGCTCCTGCGATATTAAGTCAAGCTGGGGATAGTATTAAAGCATTTGGTAGAGATGCCGCAAGTATTTTTAGAAATATCAAAGGCCAATTACAAGGAATGTCTCCTGCTAAAAAATCCAAAGATGACCCTTTTCAAGTATTCACTAAAGTTTCAGGTTCCGCAGCCACCGACTGGCGAGTAAAAATATCAACTAATTTTGAAGCACTAGCCGGCGGCGATGTTACCGGTCATCCTTTTAAAATTTTAAAAGAAACCAACGGCATGGTGTTTCCGTTTACTCCTAGTATAACAATGACACACAAAGCCAACTATACTGTTACAGACCCTACACATAATAATTTTTCTTATCAAGGATATAAAAATAGTTCGGTTGAAGATATTACAATAACCTGTGATTTCCCAGTGAACACTTACAGTGACGGTCAGTACTGGATTGCTGCTACAACTTTTTTAAAGTCTGCTACAAAGATGTTTTATGGCCAAAGCACTCCACAAGGAAATCCTCCAATTGTCTGTTATCTAAGTGGTTATGGGCCTTATATTTTTAATGGTATTCCGGTGGTAATTAAAAGTTATCAAGTAGAATTAAAAGACAATGTAAGTTACAAAAGAATTGCTTCAGTGGATGGGCTTAGACCCGAAGCAGATTCAATAACAATGGTTGCCTCTAAAACAGGTAAAGAGGTCAGTGCCATCACAGAAACCGGCGCGGATAGTAAGTATCAAACTTGGGTACCAATGATGAGTACAATCACAGTGATTGTTTCACCAATCTACAATAGAGAACGAGTTAGACAGTTTAGTATGAAAGATTACACCCGCGGCATGTACTCAGGAGTTTTATAATGGCTAATTATGGAAAATCATCACCGTGGTATAATACCGCAGAAAATTTTAACTACCTAGATATTTTGTCAATACGTCCTGTTCCTGCTGAAGACGATGACGAAGATTATGTTATAGAAAATCAATACAAACATCGACCAGACTTATTAGCATTTGATTTTTATGGTGATAGTAAATTGTGGTGGGTATTTGTTCAAAGAAATATGGGTGTGATCAAAGATCCGGTCTATGATTTTGAACCAGGCGTCACAATTAAAATACCTAAAAAAAATAATCTACAACGATTTATGGGATCCTAAATGTCAGCAGTATTAAAAAAAACCAGTGCCGGACAACTGTATGACAGCGCAATTTTAAAAGTAGCAGCTGAAGAACAGAAAAAAGCCAACACTGATCCGTTGTTTCCGGCCGCCGAACCAAACCCCCTTAAGGTATTTCTTGGCGGATATACCCCAATGATAAGCCTTGGTGTAATTCAAAAAGACAGGTATAATGAAGGCGCCTACACTTCAGACGAGTCTATAGAATATCTTATTATTGGCGAAGGAGGCAATGTAGGAAAAAAAGATCCTGCGGGGCTCGGCAAACGCCCAAACACATTTTACGGTGCTCCGGAATATTATATTAATAATTTTGAAGTTGATACCATACATGTTCCAGACAGTCAAGTTGGTAGTACTTCAGCAACACGATTTCAGTTTCAGGTATTTGAACCCTATAGCATGGGACTTTTTTATCAAAGTATGCTGTTGGCCTCTCTCAACGCAGGATACCCAAATTATCAAGAGGCTGTATTTGTTTTAAAAATAGAATTCAAAGGTTGGGAACAAGATGGAAGTATTGATGTAAAATCGTCATCGGCTCCTGGCACTACGCGATACTTTGCTATTAGTTTAGTAAATTCTCAAATGAATTTTAATGAAACTGGGTCTGTATATACTGTTAACGCAATATCAGCAGCAATGATTCCTCAACTTAGCATATACAGCAATATAAAACGTTCAATTGCTATAACAGGTGCGAGTCTTCAAGAAATTTTAACAACCGGTTCAAAGTCTTTAACAGCAGCATTAAAAGCTCAAGAATTAAAATCTCAAAATGAAGCTATTGTTGGTGAAGCTGACGAATATTTAATAGAAATTTTTCCTGAAGCAACTAGTATACTTTCTTCAAAATTATCAACCGGCGGTCCTGAGAACAGTAAGTTTGTTGATATTAAAACCGTATTTGATCCAGCTAGAAATCAAATAAGTGTTCAATCAATGACATTTACATTTCCGTTGGTAAAGGAAGGAACTACAATTCCAAGAATGATAGACGAAGTGATGCTACATTCTGAATACTGTCTTAACTCTTTTAAAAACGCTCAAAAAGATCCTACCGGATATATCGACTGGTATAGAATAGAAACTAGAGTTGAATTAAAAAAACTCACAACATCTGGCGCTTTTGCAAAAAAATTAATATATGTTGTTGTTCCGTATAAAGCACATTCTAGTATTTGGCAAGAGCCAGGAAAACGGTTTAAAGGAGCTGAAGGAATAAGAAAATCAATAGTTAGAAAATATGAATATTTGTATACAGGTCAAAATGATGATATTATTAAATGGGAATTGAATTTTGATTTTTTACACTTTACCGCAATAACCGTAACTGAACCAGGAAATAGCGCAACAAATTCACTAGCAGTAGCAGGAAAAGTTGACAAAGAAGTAATTTACACAGCTAATGTTGGTGATGATCTTAGTCAGTTGGCTAGAGTTACTGGGTCAAATAGAATATTTCGAGCTCCTAACGCAGCCGCAGCGCCTGAATATGGTGCGTATGCCGATGACGCAGCAGTTAAAGTAGCTAGAATATTTCAACAGGCACTAAGAACAACCAACGATAAAGGTAAAATTAGAGTTGAGATGGATATTGTTGGTGATCCTTATTATCTCAGTGAAGCTGGTGTTTTCCTTATAGACAAGTCATCTCAAGCTGCTCAAGTAAAGCGCCCCGCCGGTGTATCAGAACTAGTCCGGTCTAACGGGTCTATGGCCGACGGCGAATCAGAAATTAGAGTGTTTTTGGGTATACGAACCCCAATAGATGCTCCTGTCCCAGACGGATCATTTTTTGAATTTCCTAGAGGCTACAGTCCTTTTAGTGGGTTATACAAAATTCTTAGAACTAAAAATACAATCAAAGACGGGGTGTTTACTCAACGACTAACATTATTGAGAGATTTACAACAAGATACTCTTGAACTTGGAGACGCTCAACTTAATGCTGCTAGAACCGATAGTGACCTTGGTTTATATAGAACAAGTGGCGAATCGAACAAAGTTGGCGAAGCTTCGGTAAGCAGTTCCGGTGCTGCTTCACAAGCCAGTAACGCTGCTAAAGTAAGCAATTCCGGTGCTGCTTCACAAGCCAGTGACGCTGCTAAATTAGGAGTAATTTCACAAGCAGTTGCTCCAAAGACAAACCTAGAAGCTAAACCATTAACAGCAACAGACTTCGGCCCTGGTCCATCGCCTTTTCCGTACCGGGGCAATGCTGGTCTACCGCCTGATTAACAAGGAAAACAATGCAAGCTTATATTCCAAATAATACAATTGAAACGCCAAAAATGTCTGGGCCTCGCTTGGCTCGAGTAGTTGGTCACGGCGACAGCGAATTTATGGGCACGTTGTTTGTTCAGCTGCTGGGAATGAACAATGATATCTTTGGGCAAGAAACATCTACAATACCTGCTCATTATTGTCCACCATTCTTTGGATCTACCAACGAAGCGTTCAACGGCAGTAATACTGGCAATAGTCAAGCGTTCAATGACACACAAAAAAGTTATGGCATGTCTTTTGTGCCTCCTGATATTGGCGTTACTGTCTTGGTAATTTTTGTTCAAGAGATAGGAAAATGTTTTTGGATTGGCTGTGTTCCTAATGTTCATATGAATCATATGGTGCCGGCCATTGCTGCTTCCGCTTCTGTTGACGGTGCTCCTAGTGAACTGTCAGAATACGGAACTTCTACACTGCCGGTTGCTGAAATTAACGTATTATCAGAAGAGGCCAACACTAATAAAAATACTGACAATATCAAACGTCCAATACATCCAATGGCAGGATTTATGTTAGCACAAGGACTGGTAGCAGATTACATTCGCGGACCCACAACATCGTCTATGCGACGAAATTATATTTCTAATGTCTATGGAATTTCTACTCCAGGCCCTTTAGATAAGCGATCTGGAGCAAAAAAAGCCAAAGCAGGAACAATAGAAAATCCTTCTGAAAAAGATGTGTTTGTTAGCAGAGTTGGCGGCACACAATTGGTCATGGACGACGGCGATGATCGTTTTGTTAGGACAACTGCCGCTGGTGTTGGCAAGTCAGAATATGTTAGCAGTGATGCTGACGGTGGTGACGTAAGAATTCCTTTTAATGAGTATTTTAGAGTAAGAACACGAACTGGTCATCAGTTATTGATGCACAATTCAGAGGACTTGATCTACATAGGAAACTCCAAAGGCACAGCTTGGATAGAACTAACCAGCAACGGTAAAATTGACATTTATTCTTCTGACAGTATCAGCATACATTCAGAAGGTGACTTTAACTTCCGAGCTGATCGAGACGTAAACATTGAAGCTGGAAGAAATATAAATCTCCGTGCTGAAAAATCCATGTACACACAGGTTGTAGAAAATCACACGTTGATTGTTGGTAAAGATCAAAAAATTCAAATCAAAGGTACATCAGACACAGTTATTACAGGTAACTCTACTTTATCAGTTGATGCTAACAACAGCATTAAAATTAAAGGCGTTTCGACATTTACAGCGACTGGTAATCTAAATTTTAATACCGCTGCCAGTTCATTTTTAACTTCAGGAGTTGATTCAAATATACTAAGTGGAAACAATCATAAAGTCACTACTGGAAACAAAATTTACATGAACAGTTCTGTAGTAGCAGAACCTGCCACACCAGCAACAGAAGCAACAACTCCTAAAGAATTAGCGTTACGTGAAAACATCAAAGTTGACGTAACACTAGATTGGAAGTCAACGGGCTTTCAAGGAACAACTCCAATAGAAAGTATTATGAAACGTATTCCTATGCATGAGCCGTGGCCTGGGCACGAAAACGTTGATCCAGAAAAAACTGGTCTTTTAGAAACTGACAGAGATGTCTAAGGAAATAGATTATGGCAAATAAAATTTACAATGTTAAAAAAGCTGAAACAATTAAAGCCAGTGTTGGCCAGTCTAACACCGGACTATTTTTGTATAAAGGTTTTAATTCTAGACGGCAAAAAGAAAAATTTAAAGAATATGATATAGATCTAGTAAAGCAAGATCTGTTAAATCATTTTAATATTAAGCGTGGAGAAAAATTAGAAAACCCGTCGTTTGGCACAGGAATTTGGGCACTGTTATACGAGCCTATGAACGACGAAACTGTAGACAAAATTAAAGCAGACGTAGAGGAAGTGGTTAACAGAGATCCTCGAGTTCAACCATTAAACATACAGGTTAATGTAGTTGATCAAGGTGTTAGAATAGATCTAGATCTTTTTTATATCAACACCAATGTACAAGAAAAGATGACAGTTAATTTTGACAATACTCGACGTTCTTAAAAATAAAATGCGCACATTATAAAATCAAATAAATAGATTATAGGAACGATACATGACCACTACCTCAAGACAAAATAATTTAATTCTAGCAGAAGATTGGACTAGGATTTATCAGACATTTAAAAATGCTGATTTTAAATCTTACGATTTTGAAAATCTTCGCAGAGTAATGATCGAGTATCTCCGTGAAAATTATCCGGAAGATTTCAACGATTATATTGAAAGTTCTGAGTATGTTGCTCTCATTGATCTTATTGCGTTTTTGGGCCAAAGTCTTGCTTTCCGCATTGATTTAAACAGTAGAGAAAATTTCATTGAGTTAGCCAATCGAAAAGAAAGCGTTCTTAGATTAGCTAGAATGCTCAGCTATAACGCTAAACGAAACATTGCCGCATCGGGACTTTTAAAATTTGAATCAGTATCCACTACGGAAAATCTTTTTGACAGTAACGGTCTAAATCTTTCAAGACAAAGTATTAGTTGGAATGACCCAACTAATCCTAACTGGTACGAACAATTTATTTTAATATTAAATTCTGCTATGATTCCAAATATTGAATTTGGTAAAAGTCAAGGCAGCGCAGTCATTGACGGGATCCCTACTGAACAATATCGTTTTAATTCGACAGCTACTGGAGTTCCAGTATTTGCTTTTAGCAAAGTAACAGGCGGCCGTAGTATGACGTTTGAAGCTGGCAGTACTTCTGTGATTAATTCAGAATCAATATACGAAGAAGATCCTACTCCAGGCACGCAGATAGGATTTATCTACAGACAAGACGGCAAAGGAAATTCAAGTAATAACACTGGATTTTTTATGTTGTTTAAACAAGGCTCATTAGAAAGCGCAGATTTTTCAATTGTTCAGCCAACTACTAGTGAAATAGTTTCAATTCAAACAAACGGAATTAACAACGACGATTTCTGGTTATATTCTACCAACAGTCAAGGAGTTGAATCAGCTCTGTGGACAAAAGTTAGTTCAGTAGAAGGAAACAATGTTGTATATAACAGCATCAACAGCAATCAACGAAATATCTACTCTATTATAACAAGAGAAAACGATCAAGTTGATTTGTTATTTTCTGACGGTGTCTACGGCAATTTACCTAAAGGAAATTTTAGAGCGTATTACAGAGTATCCAATGGTTTAGAGTATACTATATCCCCTAATGAAATGAAGGGCATTAATCTTGAAGTAAAATATAGAAATAGTCTTGGTGCTGAACACACACTAACATTGTCTGTGGGATTAAACTATACTGTAGATAATTCAGCAGTATCTGAAGATATTGATTCTATTAGAACCAAAGCTCCGGCATTGTTTTATACACAAAACAGAATGATAACTGGAGAAGATTATAATCTTGCTCCATTGTCGAGCAGCCAAGATATTTTAAAAGTAAAAGCAGTCAACAGAACTAGCAGCGGCGTGTCAAGAAATTTTGACATTGTTGATGCGTCTGGAAAATATTCTAAAGTGAATGTTTTTGCTGACGACGGTTATTTGTATAGAAAAGACGTTGAAAAAACATTTAGTTTTAGATACACAAACAAAAATATAGTTTTAAATTTTTTAAGAAACACAGTTGAGCCTGCGTTACAAGACTTTTCAACTTATAATTTCTTTTTAACTAATTTTGACAAAATAGTTACATCAGATGTAAACGTTAAGTGGCTCCAATCTACTAAAGATACCACAGCATGTACTGGGTATTTTGGAAACTTTTTTGATAGTTTTCCAATTAAAGTTGGCGGCTCGTATACCAGCAGTAACTTAAGATTTGTTGAAGTTGGATCATTGGTTAAGTTTATCACAGATCCAAATTTATCTCAGGCTTTTAAAAACGGAGAAATTGTTAATTTTGATCCTGCGGATCTAGAACAGACAAAATACATTTGGTCTCGAGTTGTAAAAATTGTCGGTGACGGAACCAATGCCGGCAAAGGCAATTTAAATTCTGGCCTAGGACCAATAACATTTAGTGATGTGATTCCTACAGGAGCAAGACCTTCTCAGGTAGTGCCTAAATTTATCACAGACGTTAGCACAGATATTGAAACTGAAATTTTAAATCTTTCATTTGCTTCTGAAACATTTGGCCTACGATACGACCTAACTTCCAGAACATGGAAAATTGTAACTTCGACAAATATCGATTTAAACAATGATTTTAGTTTAGGTCAAGCTGGCAGTACTGTTAATGCTAATAGTGACGCATCTTGGTTAATAGCATTTGTGTTTGATGGCGAAGAATATCTGGTTAGAATACGAAATACAGATTATGTATTTTCTAGTGTTAGTCAGAACAGATTTTATTTTGACAGCAATGAAAAAATTTACGATAGTAAAAGCAGAACTGTGATCAAAGATCAAGTTAAAGTGTTAGGCATTAACACTACACCAACTGGTCGTGCTAAAAGTTACATTGATGTAGCCAACGATATTATGTCTTTGAAATCATCTAATATTGATTTTACACTTGCTGACGTTATAAATTTAGTTAATCAAAATCAGATACTAAAACAAAACATTGCCTTTGAAGTTGCTGATTCGTTAAGATATGATGATGGGTATCAAAGTTATGAAAGTATTAAACTGGCATTCATAGACACTGACAGCGATGGCACAGCAGACAACCCAGATGCGTTTGACGAAATCGTTGGTACCGCTGTCACAAACAAATATTTGTTTTTCCAAGAAGCCACAGACGAGTTTGGATTTAAAAATTTAAAATATATCCCTAACGTTGATGGAAAAATATTAATTTTAGACAAAGAAATTAATGCCAATGTTAATGATTATGATCACAATCAGTTGATTTATTTTTATGATCAAGATGAAAATGTTATCAAACGTGTAGACCTAGTAACTAGATCTTTTATATTAGATCCTAGCTATTCTGCGTTTATTGGCAGAGATAATCTTAAATTTCAGTATATTCATAATGCTAGCAGCGATAGAAGAATTGACCCAAGTGTAAGCAATATCATTGATGTTTATCTACTTGAAAGAACTTATGATCTAAACTATAGAAATTGGTTGGTTGGTTATCTTTCTACGGAACCTGAGTTGCCAACATCGGAAGCAATGAGAATAAAATTTGGAACTAACCTTACAGAAATAAAATCTATCAGCGACGAAATAGTTTATCATCCTGTAAGATATTTTCCGTTGTTTGGCAGCAAAGCAGCACCGGAGTTTCAAGCAACTTTTAAAGTGGTGAAAAATCCTTCGATAACTATTAATGATAACAATTTAAAAGTTAGAATTATAAATTCTATTAATGAATTTTTTGATATTGCTAATTGGGATTTTGGTGATAGATTTTATGCCAGCGAGTTGATCACTTATGTGACAACACAAAATGCTCCAGATATTAGCAGTATGGTACTTGTGCCTAAACAACAGTCTCAGGCATTTGGCAGTTTAATTGAAATACAGGCAAGACCAGATGAAATTTTAGTTAGCTCAGCAACAGTCGATAACATTGAAATTCTTAATAATATTACAGCTGGCGAGTTAAATCTTTTAACTTCACAGGTTGTTAGCAAAACAAGCGAGTAATAATGGACAAAAAAGTTTTTAAGAAAAGTGGGCTACCAGTTAGAAAAACCGTTGACCTCTTACCGGAGGTGTTTAAGAGCCCTGCTAACGATAAGTTTTTATCAGCTACATTAGACGCACTGGTACAACCAGGAACTTTAGAACGACTAACTGGTTATATTGGTAGAACTTACGGAAAAACTTACAACACCAATGATGTATATCTCGACGTTGAAAAATCTTTAAGATACGCTTATCAATTAGAGCCTGGTGTTGCGGTTACAGAAAATAATAGAACAAGTAAATTCTATGATTATATTGATTTTAAAAATCAACAAAAATTCTTTGGCAACAAATCAGAAAGAGATGATCTAATAACAGGCCAAGAACATTACACATGGTCGCCGCCTATTGCTTGGGATAAATTTGTAAATTATAGAGATTACTATTGGTTACCAAGTGGTCCAGACAGTGTGTCAATTGCTGGCCAAGGACAAGAAGTAGTATCATCATACAGAGTAAGATCAGATGGTGAAAACGAATGGTTATTCATTCCTGACGGACTTACTAGAAACCCGCCTCTTACTTTATACAGAGGACAAACATACGAATTTAACGTTAATGCTCCTGGGGATCCGTTTTACATTAGAACTAGCAATGTTCTAGGAACACAATCTAATTACACCAAGGGCGTTACCAACAGTGGCGCCGAAGTTGGTAAAATTAAATTTGTAGTACCTAACGATGCCCCCGATCTTTTGTACTACCAAAGCGGTAGTAACACTAATCGTGTTGGTGCTTTTAGAATCAGTAATATTACCGATAGTACTTTCTTAGATGTTGATACTGATATTTTAGGAAAAACAAATTATAAAAGCACAAACGGTATTGAATTTACTAACGGTCTTAAAATTGAATTTTTAGGAAGAACAGCACCAGAACAATATAGCAGTGGCAGTTGGATTGTTGAGGGAGTAGGCACAGGTATTCGTCTAGTTAAATTCAGCGATTTAGAATTGCCACCAATATCTAATCCTGACCAGGCAGTAGTTTTTGATGACGGCGGATTTGACGATTTGCCTTTTGATGATGCAACCTCGTATCCATCAACCAAAGACTACATTACAATTAATCGAGCAAGCAAAGACTTAAATCCGTGGAGTCGTTATAATCGATGGTTTCATAGATCTACAATTGAATATGCTGCTGCGTTAAATGATGCGGCACCTAGACTTTCAGAGTCCACTAGAGCTAAAAGACCTATTTTAGAATTCGATTCTGGTCTACAACTTTTTAATCACGGAATTATTGCCAAAGGCTCTATTGATTTAATTGATGATTTTACCAAGGACGTTTTTTCTACTATTGAAGGAACTGCTGGTTATAACATTGACAACGTTAATTTGTTTGATGGTGCTCGAGTTCTTTTTACAGCTGACTCGGATCCTTTAGTTAAAAATAAAATTTATGTGGTAAATTTTATCACAGTACAAACAAGTTCTAACGTAACAACTAGACAACAGATAAGTTTAGTTGAAGCTGAAGATGTAGATTCTCAGCCTGGCGAATGTTTAATTGTAAGACAAGGTAAAAATAATGCTGGTCTAATGTATCATTATGACGGCTCTATATGGTCTAAGAGTCAATTAAAAACCAAAGTTAATCAGCCTCCATTGTTTGATGTGTTTGACAGTGAAGGTATTTCTATATCAGACAGTGGAAAATATGGTACTTCTAGTTTTGCTGGCACGTCTATTGTAAGCTACAAAGTAGGCACAGGCTCAGTTGATTCAGAATTAGGATTCGCTATCAGCTATCTAAACATTAATAATTCTGGAGATATATTGTTTGAAGTAACGTGGGAAACAGATACGTTTACTAGTCAAATAGGCACTGATACAACTGTAAATCAATTAGCTTCTAATTTTTATAAAATTAATGAAAGCCTTGTAGATTATCAATACGGCAACGGTTGGATAGATTTTGATACAAAGTATTATCAAGGAATTATTCAGGTACAAGAAATCACAACTCAAACAGATTCAGTTGATTTTAATGCGTGTTTTTGGAATCAAGCTACTCGAGAAGAAATATATTTTTATCTAAATGGAAAATTAATTAAAGATTCTTGGACTTCGGAATTAACACTGTCAAGAACTTTTAAATTTAACAGAGTCTTTAATCCAGGCGATGTTTTAACAATCAAAGTATACACTGATGCTGAACCAGATGAGGGATTTTATGAATTCCCAATAGGCATCGAGCGTAATCCACTGAATCAAGATATTACAGAATTTTCTCTAGGGCAAGCCAACGACCATTTAGGGTCTATGGTTGATTTTTCTAAAGATTTTGTAGGAGAATTCCCAGGAGCAAGCAATCTTAGAGATATTACTGGGTATCAGCAATTTGGCAAAAGATTTATGAAACATTCGGGCGTGCCGAGCACAGCACTTCCGTTGTTGTCTGACAAAACTTTTAACATAGTTAAATCTTTAAGATTTGCTTCGTCTGAATACGAAAAATTTAAATCTAATCTGTTGTCAAAGGCCGTTGAGTTGCCCTTTGACAATCAGGACACTGTTAAACTAGTTGATGATATTCTAGCAAAAGTCACAGAAGTAAAAAGCAAAGATTCACCGTTTGTTGATTCTGACATGATCGGCAGCGGCGCTTTCAAATCAATTGACTATGTTGTAGAAGATGAAGGAATTACTACATTTGCGTTATCAACAAAATTTGATTTAACTACAAAATCAAACAAAGCGGTATATGTTTACATAAACGGAACACAGCAATTACATGCGGTTGATTATGTATTTGATTCAACATTTGGTTTTGTAAAAATTCTTAAACAATTAAATGAAAATGACATTATTCAAATAAGAGAATATTTTTCAACAGCATTTAGTTATATCCCCGAAACACCTACAAAACTAGGACTATACAAAAAATATACTCCACGAATTTATATTGACGACACTTATGTCACACCAACAAAAGTAATACAAGGTCATGACGGTAGTATCACTGTTGCTTTTGATGATTTTAGAGATGACGTATTATTAGAATTTGAAAAACGAGTTTACAATAATATTAAACAAGAATACAATCCTAGAATTTTTGACATTGACAAAAACTTTGGTGGTTACTACGGAAATTCTGTTTTTGATAAATCAACAGTTGATTCGATTATCATCGCTGACTTTTTGCGTTGGTCTACGACAGTTACTAATGATCTTTACACTAATCTTTATTTCAGTGACGACAATCCTTTTACCTATACCTATAGTAGAGCCAGTGATTTAAACAAAACTAGACAAATGCCAGGGCATTGGAGAGGAATATATTTCTATCTTTATGATACAACTCGTCCTCATGTATGTCCATGGGAAATGCTAGGCTTCAGCGAAAAACCAACATGGTGGGAAGAAGAATACGGCCCAGCTCCTTACTCTAGCGGAAATCTATTGTTGTGGGAAGATCTGCGTGATGGTATGATTCGACAAGGCCCAACTCAGGGAATTAATTCTCGTTATGCCAGACCTAATTTGTTGTCTATTTTACCAGTTAATGAAAAAGGAAATTTAAAAGATCCTATACAAACTGGTTGTATTATTGATTATACAATCAGTAAAGATCCGTCACCGTTCTTATTTGGCGATATGGCTCCTGTTGAGTATGCTTGGAGAAAAAGCAGTTCGTATCCATTTGCTATGATGGTAGCATCGTCGTTGTTGAGATCTATGGAGTTTGTTTCTAACAACTTTGATAGATCCGTAATCGGCCAAAATATATTAGATCAAATTGTTTCTATTAATACTCAGCAGTTTATTACTGTTGATGACATAAAACATTCTATTAATAATTCTCCAACAGGATTGTTCTCTTATATTATAAATTATGTTCGATCAAATTTAGTCAGCACAACGTCTTTCTATGACTTTTTTGATAATTTTGATATTAAATTATCTAGTCGTATTGGTGGATTTGTTGACAAGGCTCAGCAAAAATATTTGTTAGACAGCAAGAGTCCGCAGTCAAAAACTTCAGGAGTTTTTGTTCCAGCTGAAGACTACGAAATATTTTTTAACGTAAGTTCGCCGTCGTCGGTGGTCACTTATTCTGGTGTTGTTATTGAAAAAATATCAACAGGTTATAAACTTATTGGTTACGATAGATTAGATGCTAGTTTCCAATATTACACATATTTTTCAAAATTTGATGATCCGGTAATTTCAGTTGGCGGTGTAAGTGAAACGTATCTTGATTGGATTCCAGAAAAGTTCTATGCCAAGGGCACCATTATAAAATATAATGGTAAGTTTTTTAGAACTGTTCAGACTCATACAAGTTCGGCAACTTTTGATTTAAAAGAATTTATAGAAATACAAACATTGCCGTTAGTGGGAGCAGTAACAGCAGTACGTCGAACTGTGTTTGATAAGCAGCAGGTACTGACTTTGCCTTACGGGTCTGTATTTGAAACTATTCAATCTGTAGTCGATTTCTTATTAGGATATCAAGAATATCTTAAAGATCAAGGATTAGTGTTTGACGATTTTAACAATGAACTTTTAGTTTCAAATGACTGGGAAACTTCAGCTAAAGAATTTATGTTCTGGACCACACACAATTGGACTCCTGGAGCAATTATATCTTTAAGCCCTGCTGCGTTAAAAATAAAAATTACCTCAGTTGGTAGTGTTGCTGATAATCTATTAGATAACTTTTATGATTATTCAATTTATGGCAACGATGGAAGAAAATTAGGATCGGACGCAGTTGATGTTTATAGAACCTACAACGAATTGTTAATTGCTCCTAGCGATATCTCTGTAGGCATTTATTTTGCTAAAATAAATTTTGTTTTAAAAGAACATGTGGTTGTTTTCAATGATAGAACAATCTTTAACGATGTTATCTATGACAAAGGCCCGGGTTACCGTCAAGAACGAATGAAGGTTTTAGGGTTTAGAACTGCTGATTGGGACGGCGATTATACCAGCCCTGGATTTATCTTTGACGTTGCCAATATTAAGCCTTGGGAAAAATTTACAGATTATCGACTAGGTGATATTGTTCAGTATAAACAATTTAATTACGTTAGTAAGTTGTTCCAAAAAGGCACAGATGAATTTAATAGAACTGGTTGGGAAAAATTAGACTCAACTCCTGAAACTGGACTAGTAACAAACTTTGATTATAAAATTAATCAGATTGAAGACTTCTTTGAAGTTGATTATCAAGGCATCAACGGCGAACAAAAAGTAATGGCTCGTCATTCAATTGGATACCAAACAAGATCGTATCTACAAGATATTGCTGAAGATGAAGTTAGTCAGTTTAAACTGTACCAAGGATTTATCAGAGAAAAAGGCACTATTAATGCTATCACTAAAGTATTTGATAAAGTTAGCAAAATAGATGCTGACGCAGTAGATCTCAAAGAAGAATGGGCTTTCTTATTAGGCAGCGTTGGTGGTGTTGATCAGTACAAAGAAATTGAAGTTTCTTTAAAACAAAATAGTTTAAAATTAAACCCTCAGCCTATTTTATTAGATGACAGACGAGTTTCAAAGTCTGAGTATCAAAATTATATCTTATTAAATGCTAATGATTACAAAGTAGGAAATCAAGATTTTAAATTTCCTACATCTCAATATAGTGTAGGAAACTGGACAGCGGGTTATGTGTTTGAAGATGATGTAGATTATGTTGTTAAAAATATTACTGACATCTATCAGCAAGACATTACAAAATATAAAAACGGCCAAACAATCTGGGTAACATTTACAGACACTGGCTGGAACGTACTGCGTTATAGAATTAGCAATATTTTAGTGTTGGCAGTTGCGGTTGTTGATCCGACAACAGTTGTGTTAGAAACAAACAGAGTTCACGGATTAGCGGTGGGCACTATTGTAGGGTTGACTAACATAAAAAATCTTACTGGATTTTATCTAATCAAAGCAGTTGGGCCAACAAAAATAATTGTAGCTATTAACGGATTTAAAGAAGAACCTGAAATTGATCAAAGTTCATTCTGTAATGTATCTTACTTTATTCCAGCAAGAATACCAAACTCAAATCCTCTAATCAGCGATGAGTATTCTGCGTTACCGTTGGGCACAAAACTATGGTTGGATGCTGACGACAATAATAATTGGAATGTTATTGAAAGAAGAAAACAATACTCAGTAACTGAAATTTCTGAATATGGTGTTTCATTTCCAACAGGAACTGGTTCAGCTGTAGAATATCTCGAAACAAGAAATCAAACGATTGTTTCAAACCCAGGACGAACAGTTGCGGTCGGTGACGCTTCAAGAGAAGCAGCAGTGATTGTATATGCTCAAGGCATTGATGGGCTAGTACCTTTACAGATATTAAATCCACAAAGTGGATTAGAAGATACTTTCTTAGGCTCATATGGTGATGTATTAAAAACCAGCAAAGACGGTCGCTGGTTAATTGTAGCATCGCCTAATGTATCAAATGTTCCTTCTAACTATAGAGAAACATACAGTCAAACAGCCAATTACAATGAAGGCGATACGGTATTGTATTCTGGTAAACTTTGGACAGCAACACGCCCAGTTTACAGTGACGGAAGCACAGCAGATTTTGATCCAACAGATTGGGCTCCTGCTACAACACACAAGGCGAATCCGTTAGGTAAAAATATTTTTGATATCAATCAAGGGTATAGACGTCAAGGAGCAATAGAAATTTATGAATACGATCAAGGTCAATACGTATTTAGAGATACACTGATTAGTCCTCGTCCAGCACATGGAGAACAATTTGGTTCGTCTGTGGCTATTGGAAAACGACAAGGGATTGAAGGCACCAGCGGCGATATTGTATTAACTGTAAACAGTATCGACACCGAAGGAGGAATAAGCGAAGTATCAGTAGCAGGTATTAGTGGTCTTGCTGACTCGGTGTTCAGTAACATCAGTGGCGTTGACGTAAGTACCGCTGGCGAAAATGCTACATTTGACGTGAGTAGATTTGGCGGCAATTATACTGTGACTGTGCGTTCGGGCGGTATACGTTATGTTGTTGGCGATAGATTAAAAATTATTGGAAGTAGAATTGGCGGAACAACACCGTTTAACGATTTAATAATAACAGTGACAGCAGTGTCGCTCACTGGCGAAATTATTGGTTCAGAAACTTATACTAATATTTCTGGAATTAATTCTCTAATACCAACTGTGGCAGCAGTTTTCACTGTTAGCAAAGTTAGAAGTGTCTACTCAGTAACAGCAACAAACGCTGGTCTTGGTTACATACCTAGAAGTGTTGTTCGTTTTTCTTCAAGAATTTATGCTTGTATTAAAGACACTGGGATCGACAGAGGAGTTTGGGAAGCGGGTAGAACTTACTATCCAGGCGACATTGTTAAGTATCCCTTGGCATCTAGTACATACTACAAAGTACTTTCAAATATTCCTGAAGTCTTTGACGAAGATGTCGGCGCAGCAATTAAAAAAGTGTCCGGAGTTGAACCACCTAATCTAGCATACTATGAATTGGCTACTACAATATTCCCAACTAATACTGAGTATTGGGAACAAGTATCTGGAGGAATTTATCCAACGGTAGCAGTGCCGTGGCAAGAAAAAAATTCACAAGGGACATTAAAAAAATATGTTGCGGGTTCGACCATATACATATCTGGAGACCAAATAGGCGGAACTACACCAGCCAACGATATTACAATTAAAGTTAATCAAGTTGATGAGTTTGACGCTATACTTAATTTTGCGATCACTGGAACAGCATCAACAGGTATTGTCTGGGACGGCCAAGCAGCAATTGGTGAAACTACCTACAACGACCTAACAGGTGAAGATGTCAGCGATCCGGGCTCCGGAGCAATTTTTAACATTATTAGAACTAGCGGAAACTACTCAGCCGTAGTAAATGTTAAAGGTACACGATACACAGTTGGCGACCAAATTAAAATTCTTGGAACTTCTCTTGGTGGTGTTAAAGAAGCATACTACATGATAGTAGGAGCTCCTGGATCTAGAGACGATCAAGGACGAGCATATCTTTATACCTATGAAGGGTTTTCTTGGAAACATCTAGAAGACAGCAGCTTCCTTGGCGTGTTTAGTCTAAGTGAAAATTACACTGCTGGCGCAACCGTGTGGCATGATACTTCTTATTGGAAAGCAGTTGTAAACCATGTTGCTGATGGTTCAACAGTTCCTGCCGCACCGGCCTGGGAACAAATTGTTGCTATTAATACAGGTATACTACCTAAGTCGTCTGCGTTTGTAGATGACGGATCCACAATAGAATCTGGAATCTTTGAAGGGCCGGTCGAATTTTTAAATATTGGCGATCGATTTGCTTCAAGTATTGACATGAATCAGGAAGGCACGATATTGGTTGTAAGTGCTCCGTTGGCAGATTCATCAGAGTTTGATTCTTATAAAGGTGTATGGAAATCTTATCAAAACTATTACGAAGGTGATACTGTTAAAAGAAACAATTCATACTATACTTGTTTGACAGATTCTATAAACAATATACCTGAAGTAACACCATTAATTTGGGATCTTGAAACTAATGTAGACGTTTCGAGAACAGGATCTGTGTTTATATATTCCAAAGACGAAAATGATGTTTATCATTTAATACAAACGCTAGATTCAAATACTGTTACAGAGTTATCAAATACTGAATCTGGAGACCAGTTTGGACATAAAGTTTTATTAACTGTTGACGGGTTAACATTGTTTGTATCAGCACCAAATGTTGATATGTCTGGCGCCGATCAAGGTGCTGTGTATGTGTTTAGATTAAACAATAATGTATTTGAATTTGATCAAAAAATACAAAGTGTAGTAATTGACGCAGATGAAAAATTTGGCTCAAATATTTCTATCTCGCCAAACAGCTCTACATTAGCAATAGGTGCCGAAGGCGGAGAAACATTTAAATCTACGACATTTGATGCCGGCGAAACTGCTTTTGATAGATTTGTTACTACATTTAAAGATCCAATTGGTAAAACTGGTAAAGTGTATGTGTACACTCAATATCTCAACAAATACATATTGTCTGAAATATTTGAAGACGGTCTAACTAACAACGAAGATTTTGGTCGTTCAATATCAACATCTAATAATTCTATAATTATTGGATCTCCATCGTATCTTTCAGACGATCCAGCGTTTGATCAAATACGAATTGGTCGTATCCAAAAATTTACTAAGCAAGAGGGAATTGAATCTTGGACTGCTATTCGTAGACAAACAAATGGCGTTGATATTAGTAAGATTAAAAATCTATCGTTTTACAACGGTGACACTAATGTTAAGATAGCAGACATTGATGTAATTGATCCTTTTAAAGAAAAAATATTATCAATTGTTGATCAAGATATCGATTACAAAACATCTTATGATCCATCGATATATTCTGTAGGTGCTGACGAATCTAACACAGATGAAAAACAAGCATGGACAGAAAATAAAGTTGGCACAATATGGTGGAATACATCAACTGCTAAATGGGTATTTTATGAACAAGGAGATACTTCTTTTAGACTAGGCAATTGGTCTAGATTAGCATTTGGCAGTTCTATAGATGTTTATGAATGGATTGAAACAACAATATTGCCGTCAAGATGGGCTGCTCTTTCGGGAACTGCTCAAGGTACTGCTGATGGAATCAGTGGCACACCTTTACATGCTGACGACCGTTATTATTCTAAAAAAGAATTTGTAGATTCCATAACAGGCAAAGTAAACAAAACTCATTATTACTATTGGGTTAAAGACAAAACTAATTTACCAATTAACAGTAATAAAACAAATCCAGCATCTTCAATTGCTAATTTTATAAGATCTCCGTTGGCTTCAGGCTTGCCCTTTGCTGCGTTATTAGATGAAAATAAAATAGCATTATACAATGCTCCGTATGTTATTGAGTCTGATAGATTTTTAATGAACATACAGTTTTATAATAATGACAAAAATCAAAATTTAATTCATAACGAATATCAATTGTTAGCAGAAGGCACTACAGATTTGCCTAACAGCGAATTAGAGAAAAAATGGATTGATAGTTTAGTTGGTGAAGATATATTAGGTAATGAAGTACCTGATAGAAAATTAACAGACAAGTCAAGATACGGAATATTGTCTAGACCTAGACAAACAATGTTTGTTGACAGAAACAAAGCTGTTGAAATATCAATAGATTACATAAACAGTGTATTATCTAAATATCCTCTTGCTGATACTATAAGTTATGATACTCTTAACATGATAGATCCGGCGCCTGCTAAAGTTAAAAATATGTATGATGCGACCTACGCAACATACGAAGAAATTTTATTAATTAACACATTTAAAACTAAAACAGCGGTGTTGAAAGCTAACATAATTAACGGACATATTAATACTGTTGATGTAATTGAATCAGGCTATGGATATAAAGTAGCGCCGCCAATTAAAATTTTAGGTACTGGCACAGGTGCTGAGCTACTAGCAGTCATTGATACCTTTGGTAGAGTGACTTCGGTTACTGTTGTAAAATCAGGTAAAAAATATTCAACAGCAACATTACAGGTAAGACCATTTTCAGTTCTTGTAGAATCTGATTCTACAGTTAACGGCTTCTGGAGTATTTGGAGTTTCAATGATAGATCATTGGAGTTTTACAGATCTGCTACACAATCCTATGACACAACTAGATTCTGGAGTAAAGCTGACTGGTGGGAAACAGGATTTGGCGAGAAGTCTAGAATCAAATATAGTTTACCTGGAATATATGCTGAACCAGAAGTAGAACTCAATGTTGGAGAACTATTGCGTTTAGAAGATTATGGCGCAGGCGGGTGGGCAGTGTTAGAACGTGTGTCTACCAATGCTACTTTGTTAGACAAATATAGACTTATTGGTCGTGAATTAGGAACTATTAAAATATCTGATCGATTCTATAATAAGAACACTGATTCTTACGGCTATGATCTAACACAAAGTTTTGACAGTGATAAATTTGATACATCGTCAGCATTAGAATTTAGAAATATATTAAAAGCTGTAAAAGAAGATATATTTGTTAACGATTTAAATTCTGAATGGAACAAATTATTTTTTGTTAATATACATTATGTGTTTTCAGAACAGTTGTATGTGAACTGGGCATTCAAAACTAGTTTTATGAATGCTGTTCATAACGTTGGTTATGTATCAAAGAAACTTAATTATAAGAGTGATAATTTATCAAGTTTCCAAGAATACATCAATGAGGTTAAACCGTATAGAACAAAAATTAGAAAATACACTAGCAAATATTTAAATTTAGATAATGCTGGACTAGTGACATCAGACTTTGATCTTCCTCCAGTATACAATGTTGATACAAATACTATTGACCCAGTGACACTCGGATCAGCATTAATAGATCAGTATCCTTGGAAAAATTGGTTTGACAATTACAAATATTCAGTAACAGCTATTACTATTGTTAACTCTGGAATTGATTATACCACTGTTCCTCAGGTAATATTTGAAGGCGGTGGCGGCACCGGAGCCAAAGCAACGGCATTTATTTCAAACGGAAAAGTAACAGCAATTCAGCTAGTGTCGGGCGGTTACGGATACACAACAAGACCAATAGTTAAACTAGTTGGCGGAGTAGGCAGCAATATTCAAAATGCTGCTACGGCTGTGGCGTTTATTGGCGATTCAAAAGCTAGAACTTTTGACTTAATGGTTAAATTTGATCGTTATTCTAAGACAGGTAAATTTAAATCATTTAGTAAAAACGAAAAATTTATTGAATCAGAAACTTTTGTAAGCGGCAGATCGACGTATGATTTAAAATATCCTTCTACAACTGATAAGTCAAAAATTTCAGTAGTTGTTGGCAACGATAAATTATTAGGTAACGAATACACAATTACATTGTTTACAAGAGAAGTAGACGGTTACACTCAGTTAAGAGGTAGATTAACACTACCAGCACCTGCTAGTGGAGATGTTATTGTTTCTTATGAAAAGAATGATCAAATATTAGATAGTCTTAATAGATTAGACAAGTATTATAAACCTAAACAAGGTATGCTTGGATTTGAAAAGACCGAAGTATTTGACGAAAATTCTAATCTTGTAGAAATTAAAAATGACTATTCACAATTAATGACAGGTATTGATTACGGTGGCGTTATTGTTCAAGGGGCAACATTTGATGTTGGCGCAGGTTGGGATGCTCTTCCATGGTTTACAGAAGGTTGGGACAGCTCTGAAACATTAGATTCTGACTTTTACATTGCTGCTGACGGAAGCACTCATACATTTACTTTACCAGAAATACCTAAAGATGGCGTTGAGTTAAACATTTATCAACGTAAAAAATCAACAGGAAAAACTACAAGATTAGATCCTGATCAGATGCCTACTTTTATTGGCGACGGATCAACTTCAATTGTAACAATACCTGATGAAATTTTAGTTGAAGATAACGATGTGTTTATTTTCCGCAAGACGACCAGCGACGGTAGTTTAACAATTGGCGGACGTAATTTATTAGATGCTAATATTTCAGGCGGAAGTTTATCTGGAATGACAGCGTATTCTACTGCGCTTGGAACAACAGCAGCAGAAATTGTTATTGATGGTGACAGATTTATTAGCCCAGACCAAGTACCTGCTCCTGAAGAAAATGTTCCTGGACAAGTGCTAGAGTCTGTGAGTATCAAAGTATTCCACACTGATCGAGAAGGTTCGCCTGCGGTTCTATCTCGTGTTTATATTGCTAATGGTACTACATCATTGTTTGATATAGGCCAGTCAATAATAGAACAGGCTTCTGTGTCAGTATACGTTGACAAAATATTAAAAACATTAGGCACTGATTTTATTGTAGAATCATCGACAAATCAAATAAGATTTATTGGATCAGCACCTGTTGTTAATTCTGTGATTGAAATCTTTTCAATATCCGTTGGCGGTATTGAAATATTAGATGTTAAAGAATTCTTAGGCGACGGCGAAACTCGTTACTTCTTAACTGGTGCTGCGTTTGCTGAAACTCAATCGATATTTGCCAGCATTGATGGTATTCCAATTGCTGCTGGCTGGGTAAACAGTAACGGTAGAGTAAATTCAATCGATCAAACATTGATAGAATTTGGAGCACCGCCTGCGCTAAACAGAAAAATTGTTGTTATAGCATTGTCGGCAGTTAGTCGATCTTTGGTTAGATTTAATCAACAATCGTTTGAAATAGATTCAGCTGTAAGAACATACCCAATAAATTCTTTTGTAACATTTGAACAATCTGCTACTAGCGGGTCAATAGTTGAGCTAAATGGAAATACATTAACGTCGGTCGATACAGTGTATGTTGTATATGCCGGTGATCCAACAATACCAATTGGTTTAGATCCGTTTAGAGACTTTGGATCTATTATTGGATCAGAAATCAAAGTCTACATTAATAGTTCTTTAAAAACATTTGGGGTTGACTATGAATTTAATGGTGATACAAATATTGTAATTATTAACACTGAAGTTACTGGTATAACTCATGGTGACATAGTTGTGATTGAAGATTATTCTTCAGTAAACTTTAAAATTGAAAATAATAATATTATAATTGATCCAGCTGTTACATTAAGTGACGGGGACGATTTAGTAATATTTTGGCCTGATCAATATCCGCAAACAGAGTTATTAAAAGATCTACACACTGGAGGAAAAGTAAGTTATCCTATTCAGCGTCCTGTATTATCAATATCATATGTTAGAGTTTATAAAAACGGCATTCGTTTAACACCTGACATTGATTATTATGTTTCAAATAATAATACCGCAGTCTATATAAAACAAGAAACTTTAGAAACAGATATTATTGAAGTATTAAGTTACTCTAACGCAGTTTATAATCCTCCTGTATCATGGGAAATTTTTAAAGATGTGTTAAATCAACATCATTTTAATAGATATTCTATCAACGAAATAGTATTGACTACTGATCTTAATTACTTTGATAACACAGTAACGTTAAATGACGCTGGATCTTTACCGACGCCTACATTTGACAAACCTGGTATAATTTCTATTAACGGTGAAAAAATACAGTATTTTTCTAAAGAAGGTAATGTATTAACAAACATCAAACGCGGCCTGTATGGTACTAGTATAGCAACAACACACCCTGTTGGATCGTCAATAATTGATTCAAGTTACACTGAGTATTTGCCATACAAAGAATCTCAAGAAAAAGAAGATTTTATTAGTAGCGGTACTCCAGATGATTCTACAATTGGCTCTGCTCAAACAATAGGACCGTTGACATTTGTTCCGTCAAAATCATCTAGAGTTTGGGAAAAAATAACCAAAGTTATTTCTGGACTAGTGGATCAAAACACAATAACTGTGTCGTCGAATACTAGTTTAGCAGTTGGACAATATGTCAACGGAACAGGAATTTCTGCAGATACTAGAATTACTGCTATTTCTGGAACAACGGTTACGCTCAGCAATAACAATACTGCGTCAGTAAGCGGATTAGGAATATTCTATACTATTCCTGAAGATCACGGCCCTTGCGACGAAATTGAAGTGTTTGTCGCTGGCCGCCGATTGCGCAAAGATCCAATGTATGTCTATGACAGCAGTGTAGGCTCAGACAGCCCGCAAGGCGACATCCTTATAGAAGCAGAATTCAGCGTAGATGGTACCACAGAGTATGTGCGATTAACCACTGTGCCAGCAGCTGGACAAAGAGTTACGATAATTAAAAGAACAGGCAATACTTGGTACAATCTAGGTGCTGAGAGCGTTACAAACGGGTCAGGAATGAGCCAAAGTACTACACCAATTGTCAAGTTCCTACAACAAGCAACAACAAAATTGCCATAATAAATACATCATATGAGACAAGAAGAGCCCAAAACTATGCCAGAAAATAACAAAGTAAATTTACAGTCAGCACAGAAGCCCAATGAAACTTCTGGTTTTCACATCGAAGGTCATATTAAGATTTTTGATCCAGAAACTAAAGAAGTGTTTATTGACAAACGCAATGCTATTCACTATGAAAATATGAGTATAGCAATGGCGCAAAGTTTGAGTAATCAGGGCAGTGGGTGGATATCAGAAATGGTATTTGGCAACGGCGGCACAGTAGTAGATCCTACAGGGCTTATTACCTATCTAACACCAAATACAAACGGTATAAACTCTAGCTTGTACAATCAAACTTATTCTAAAGTAGTTGATCAAAATTCAGCTACTAACACTGACACTATTAGAAACAAAATGGAAGTTAGACATATAACAGGAGCAACATACTCAGATATTGTAGTATCTTGTTTACTTGATTATGGTGAGCCAAGCGGCCAAGAAGCATTTGACAATTCTGTGGATATGAACGGAGATTATGTATTTGACGAGTTAGGTCTTAAATCTGCGGTTACAGATAAGTTGTTAACACACGTGGTGTTTCATCCAGTACAAAAATCTTTGAATAGATTAATACAGATTGATTACACTATTAGAATACAAAGCCTAACAGGCTTTACTGAGGTATAAAAATGCCATATCAAGTATTTTTTACAGACCAAACTTTAAACCCAGAGCCGTTAGAAGTACAAGATAATACTTCTAACGTCGACACCTCAATTACAATACCTGGCAGAAATGTCACAGGCTACGGCAAAATAATTGCTGAAAACTTTTTACGTCTATTAGAAAATTTTGCTAGTGATGTTGCTCCCCCAAGTTCAAAAGCAGTAATTGGACAGCTTTGGTACAATTCTAATGAAAATAGTTTAAAGATTTTTGACGGTATTGATTGGAAACCAACAAGCGGTATTTCTACTTCACCAACTGAGCCACAAGCGGCTAATATCGGAGATCTGTGGGTAAACAACAGCACACAACAATTATATCTCTGGTCCGGTTCTACATGGGTATTGGTTGGACCGCAATTTAGTGAAGGTACTAAATCTGGGCCATTAGTTGAAAGTCTGTTAGACATCGATAACAGAACAAGAACTGTTATTATTTTTTATACAAGAGATATTCCAGTTGTTATTATCAGTAAAGATACATTTATTCCAAAGGTCGTTATCCAAGGATTTACAAGTGTTCAAACTGGTATTAACATCACTACTAGAACAGATATTTCGGAAGACTCAGTAATTCCAAAATTAATAGGTAGAGCTACATCTGCCGATGCGTTGGCAATTGGCACCGCAGAAATTCCTTCAACATCGTTTATAAGACGAGATCAGATTGAAACAATTTCAGCACAATTTAACGTTAGAGATGATTCTGGTTTGTTTATAGGAACAAACGGAAATTTTAACCTAGCAGTAAAATCAGCCAACGCAGTTTTATATAATTCAACACCTGGTGGATCTATTGATATCCAATCAAGTAGAACAGGCAGCTTTGGTGTTCCAACAACAGTTATTCGTGTTATAGAAGATAAAATTGGGGTTAACAATTCTACGCCAACAGCTACTCTTGACATTATTGGCACTGTTAAAATTGCTGGTACAGCATCTATCATTGACGAGTCTAATTCTACAAATTTACTAAATGGTAGTTTTGTAACCCAAGGCGGTATGGCAGTTAATAGAAATCTTAATGTTGGCGGCGATCTAAGCGTATTAAGTGGAAGTCTGTTTACTAAATCTATTAAACCATTGACAGCTTCGGAGACTATTGGTGAACTAGGTAATCGATACAAAGTAATATATGCTGATCAGTTAGTTGCTAATACCTTTACTGGTACATTGACTGGTAACATTTCAGGTACTGCTAATTCAGCTACATCATTAACAAACTCAACTAACTTTAAATTAGAAGGTGACGTTTCTAGTAACGTAGTGTCATTTAACGGCACTGGAAATCTTAACAAGACATTTACTACAACATTAACATCGGATATTATTTCTAACAAAGCATCGCTTGGTACCATTCAGCCCAATGACGAATTGTTAGTATACAGAAATAATACAGGTTTAAGAAAAGTAACACGACAAACATTTTTAGATGATGCTGCTGTACCAATTGGATCGATATTTCCTTATGCTGGTACAACAGCTCCAACAGGGTATTTGTTATGTGACGGAAGCGAATTTGAATTATATCGTTATAGAGAACTTGGCTCAGTATTAGGAAGTACGTACAACGGTAGTGCTCCATTACTAGGATCTCCAAAAGGCGCAACCTTTAGAATTCCCGACCTACGAGGAAGATTTGTGTTGGGCAAACAGAATATGGACAACGAAATTACAATTCCATTTCCTGGTGGTTCAACAGCCCCAGATGCTGGCGGCGGTCTTGTAGTCCCACCAAGAGTTACTGACGGACAAGCAGCTATATTAGGCGGAGCCGGTGGTGACGATCAATATGTAATTGAGCAGTATAACATTCCTGACCATGATCATGATTTGGTTGGTAGACGAGCAGATAACACACCAAGTGGTTCACAGTTTTATGTAATTAACGATATGTCGTCTGCGCAGCCCACAGACAGTTCTCCATTTACATTAATTGGCGGTGCTGGACGATTAAATGAAAGAACTAGAGCAGGCACAGTTATTGGCGGCGCTCAAAAAATGTCGTCTAGTGGTCTAGTAAGAATTAATATTGAAGATAAACGAACTCCTGGAAATTCTGATTCGTTGATTGGAAGACCGTTTAACGTAATGAATCCGTTTATAACTTTGAATTACATTATACGTAGTGGAAAACCAACTAACGATTAACGGAGCGATTAATGGCATATACAATAAACAAAACTGACGGAACTACAATAGCAACAGTTGTTGACGGGCAAATAAACCAGTCAGCAACAAGCATTACACTGATTGGAAAAAACTTTAGCGGATTTGGTGAATACCTAAACGAAAATCTTGTTAAAATTTTAGAAAATTTTGCTAGTACAGGAGTCGAACCAACTCCAGCATTGACAGGTCAGCTTTGGTATGACCTAGAAGAAAATCGAGTAAAAGTTTATTCTGGAACCGAATGGAAAGCAGTTGGCACATCGGCATTGGCGGCAACAAGACCTTTAGATATCAGTACTGGAGATTTTTGGTTTAGTACTACGGATAATCAGTTGTATTTTTATGATGGGTCAAGAGACTACTTGATTGGACCAGACTATTCGTCGGCCCAAGGGCAATCAGGTCTTAAAGTAGAAACCATAGAAGACTCGGCTCGAAGAAATAGAACAGTAGTAACATTATACATAGGCGGCGCAATTGGCGGATTTTTTAGTGCTGTAGAATTTACTCCAAGATTTCCAATACCAAGCTATACCGCTAACATTATAAAAATTGGTTTTAATCCGCTCACTGATGCTTTTAAATTTGTAGGTACTTCTAATAACTCAGATAAACTAGGTAACGTTGAAGCTATTTTTTACGCTAGAAAAAATCAAGCTAATATTTTTACTGAACAACTAACAATATCAAACGATCAAGGTATACGCTGGGGCACAGGTCCACAAGGACAAGCAGGTGTTGAAAGTGGTGGAGACGTATATTTTAGAAATTCGTCTAACAACTTTAAAATGGCGTTTAAGGTAACAAAGAATAACAATTCCTTAACAGCAATGACTATTGAACCTAGCAGCACTGGTGACGACGTAATTAATATTTTTCAATCAAACGCTAACAGTCAAGTTAACGTAGGCGGTAACATGACTGTCGCTGGAGACCTAACAGTTGAAGGCGCTACAATTATAATTCAATCAGAAACTCTTACACTAGCAGATAAAAATATTGAATTGGCAGTTCCTAGTTCGGGATCGCCTTCGGACACAGGCGCAGACGGCGGTGGCATAATATTAAGAGGTAATACTAATCATTCTATATTATGGGATAACGCTACAAACACTTGGGTGTCTACAGAATCAATTGATATTCCTAGTTTAGGGTCATATAAAATTGACGGTGTACCAGTACTAGAAGACACTGGTGTAGGCATACAATTATCTGCGGCAGTAACATCTGCTCCGGGTGTAACAAGTTTTGGTACATTAAACAATTTAACAATTGATAACCTTGTACTCAACGATAATGTTATTTCTAACAACGGAAGCACAATGCCTTATGCGGACGGCGGCAACGTTGGCGGAATAAACTCTACAGATTTACATATAGAACCTCGAGGCGATTTATATCTTGATGGATCTTCAAGTCCAAAAATTATTGGCATACAGACCACTAGCGAAAACAGTATTGACCAAACGGTTGAAGCTCAAGGAGTTTTAACTACTACTGAGTTGTCAGAAGCTACAAGTAAAAAATATGTTACAAATTTAGTTAGATCTAGAAGCATTCCGCTAACAATGGATGTTACTGGCAAGGGGCTTATTGGATACGATCCTGACGAACCAGTAGGATTAACTGATGCTGAGGTTGAAGCAGAATTAACATTGATTGCTCCAGTTGATGAATACGAATTAGGTACTATAGCAAGAATAGCAACATGGAGATATTTTTTAGAAAATATTCCAGCCGTATCTACAGTTGGTGTTCAGTGGGACGGTGGTAATATGATAGCTACAGAAACTCTGTATGATGTAACTGGAGCATTAACACCGTCTGGCACGCCAGGCACATACAACGCAATTAAAGAAGTAGCAGTTGATTCACAAATACCAACACAAAAACCTCCAAGATTTTATGTTGTTAGAGGATTAATTACTTGTATTTTGACACAAACAGGCCCTACAACAATTGAGTGGGTATTAGACACAAGAACAGAAGATGATGTTGTACCAGGTGCTACTGGAGCTGGAATAAGCAGCTTTATTAGACCACTATGGTAAATTAAATAAACTGACGGAAGAAGCAGATGCCATATCAAATTAATAAATTTAACGGTGATAGATTAGTTGTACTAGAAGACGGTACACTTGATTCTACGACCAGTGTAGGACTAGTAGGTAAAAACTTTGCTGGGTACGGCGAAATACAAAATGAAAATTTCCTATGGTTGTTAGAAAATTTTGCCGGCGCTGCTGCTCCAAATAAAGCAATAATTGGTCAACTATGGTATGACTCTGATACACAACGTATTAAAGTTTATACTGGTCTTTCTTGGAACATTGTAGGAAATACAACTATTTCTCCTACACAACCAATTGAAAATGCTCCGGGCGATGGTTGGTTAGATACTGATTCAAATCAATTTTATGTCTATGACGGCACACAATTTAAATTTGTAGGACCTGAAGCAGTTACTGATTTTGGCACAACACGTCTAGTATCTACAAAAATAAGAGATACTGGGTCAACTTCTAGACCAGTGATTAAAGTAACGTTAAATGATACAGTAGTAGCTATAATTACGGAAAGAGATTTTGATATACTTGTTGCTGACGCAGTACCTGGATTTAGTTCTCTAAAGAAAGGTATAACTTTATCTTCAACATCGTTTTTAAAAGGATCAGTGGCAGGCAACGCTTCTACAGCTAGCACCTTAGAAACTCCACGTACTATTAACGGTGTTTCGTTTGATGGATCTGCTAACATAGTTGTTAAATCTAATACAACTAATTACCTTGTTGGTGGAAATTATATCATTGGCAATGATTTTGACGGATCTGCCACCACAACGTGGAGTATTGATGCTACATCGTCTAATATTGATGATAAAATAGTAGCTAGAGATGGATTAGGAAATTTTTCAGCAAGTACAATAACGGCTGATTTGACAGGTAATACAACCGGAACACATTACGGAAACGTTCAAGGCAACGTTTCTGGAAACACAATAGGAACTCACACTGGCCCAGTAATAGGTAATGTAACAGGTAATGTAACAGGTAATGTAACAGGTTCAGTAAACGGTATAATTGGTAGCGCATCGCCAACCTCAGCAACATTTACAGTAGTTTCAATAAATGACGAATTAAAATTCTTAGATTCTGCTGGAACTGTTGGCCAAGTTTTAAAATCAAGAGGCGCAGGCTTGTCACCGGAGTGGGGATCTGCTACAATTGATCTTACGACTCAAGTAACAAACACATTGTCTGTAGGCAACGGTGGCTCAGGAAGAAATACTTTAACACTAAATCATTTAGTAGTTGGCGGTGGCGGATCTCCAGTTCAATTAATTGCTCCTGGGCCGTCTGGTAATATTTTATCATCGACTGGTGTAGCATGGGAAAGTATACCTAATGGTATTATAGCACAAGTGGCCTATTTCGCAAGACAAACAGCTCCATCTGGTTGGCTTGTGTGCAATGGGCAAGCAGTATCTAGAACTACATACGCAAGTTTATTTTCAGCAATTGGAACATTGTGGGGTGCTGGAGACGGCGTGACTTCGTTTAATCTTCCTGATCTTCGAGGAGAATTTATCCGAGGATGGGATGCTGGTCGAGAAGTCGACACTGGTCGAGCATTTGCTTCACAGCAAACAGATTCTATTGAATCTCATGGACACATATTTGATGACATCCGTTGGAGTGAAATTAGTGGAAGTTATACATACAACGATCCTCAACTAGGATCTATTAGTGTTGGCCCGGGTGCTGGTTCAAATAGAGGCACTGACTACGATAACGGTGCCCATTTCTTACAGCACGGAACATACAATACAGGTATACACGAGACTCGTCCACGAAACGTAGCAATGTTACCATGTATAAAATTTTAATTGGAGCAATAAATGCCATATCAGGTAGATAGATATAACGGAACAATATTTTCAACAGTCCCTGATCAAACAGTGGACTCGTCGAGTTGTGACATTAAATTAGTTGGTAAAAATTATGCCGGGTATGGCGAGATACAAAACGAGAATTTTTTACATCTATTAGAACATTTTCGTAGCGAATTTGCTCCGCGTCGACCAATAGTTGGTCAAATATGGTATGACGAGTTAAACAACAAATTAAAATTTAGAGATTACACAAACACATGGAAAACAACAGCAATAGTTGATGTTTCTACTACAGCTCCAACTGGCTTAGCAGCTAGAGATAAAGGTAATGTTTGGTATAACGATACACTCAAACAAATCAACGTATGGGATGGCACAAATTATGTTGTTATTGGTCCAGAAATTGCTGTAAATTTTGGAGAAACTAAATTAACATCCAGTACTATCCGTGACAACGGAAACACCCAACATGCTATAATTAAAATTTATTCTGATGACGAAGTTATTGGAACAATTAGCAATGAAGAATACGGTATTGGTGATGTAGATGAAATTGACGGATTCACTACAATCAAGAAAGGTATAACTTTAATCAATACTCCAGCATCTGGAGTAACTTCGTCTACCCACAGATTTTGGGGTACTGCTAGTAATGCGTTAAAATTTGATGGAAAAACTACCGCAGACTTTGTGTTAAGAACTGGATCTGGTTCAACATTTGACGATACTGGCTTTAGTGTAGGCAATGATTCTGATATAAAAATATTTGTAGAAGATACTAATAAACCAGTAATATCTAACCAAGTTGGCAGTAGCATACGTGTTAGAATAATGAATGGCACTATTAAAGAAGATGTTGGTATATTTGATGTTACTGGAATGACTCCGGGTATTAATGACACATATAATCTTGGATCGCCAATTAAAAAATGGAATGAAGTTCATGCTACTGATCTGTTTGGTAATGTTAGGGGATCAGTAACTGGTAGTCATTATGCTGAAGATGATTCAGTAATGATAAATGGAGTAACTAAAGAATTATTTGGGTCGTTAACTGGTTCAATAGCTGGCAATGTTAGAGCATTAGATAACAGTGTTGCCTATGACGGATCTACTAAAACTTTTACAGGATCTAATACTAACTTTCTTAATTCTTCAATAGACACATTAACAGTTATTAATCAAGTAGTTGGAGATCTCAAAGGCGACATTTATGCCAATGATAATACTATTGCTTACAATGCTGGAACAAAACAGTTTACGGGCTCTTTGGTTGGTAACGCAGCCACATCAAGTAAGTTTTTAGATCCAAAGTATATTAATGGAGTTGCCTTTGATGGTTCTTCTAACATTACCATTGAAGATGATACTAAAGTTGCTAAACTAGGCAGCTCAATGACTGGCTACTTAACTTTAGTAGGAGAACCAACGCAGCCTAATCATGCGGCTACTAAACAATATGTTGACGACAAGGTAGCTTCAAGAACATTATTCTTTAGTTTAGATACAAAAGGCTTGTTATTATCAGGCGCCGGTGCCGGGTCAGTGGTGGCAATATTAAATCAATTAGCACCAACTGAGAATTTTTTACCTGGAACTAGAGCGCACATTGCTAGTACTATTCAAAACGTTCAATCCGTAGCGTCTTTGCAGTATCAGTCAAGGATTGGTTCAACATATTTGGTTGGTGTATCAGTTCAAACTACTATGCAGAACCCTACTAGAAACAATCTTTTGATATACCAAGTTAATTCTACAAGGACAAGTTGGGAATATGTATCAGGTTAACCTTGTTGAAAATTATATGACTAATGTTGACGAAGTTATTAGTCTAACTGAACAGCACCTAGATAAGTTCACAGATAGGGGCCCGGGTAATATTCATAGTTTTAAAACTAATTACGGTCATAGTAAATTAAAAAGTTTATTTTATTTTAATATGAGCGAAGAATTAAAAAACGCAGTGTTTAAAACTATTCCAGATGACAGAGAATTTGTATCGACGTTTACTATTAATCGCTATGAACCAGGCGATTATTTGATAAGACACAAAGACAGCAGCGCAGGGTATTGGAAATTTAAATTGATTTTTCTTAGAAGCGATAAATCACATTTTAAATATTATGACGAACAGGGAATAGGTCACATTGTTGATGAAAAACCAGGGGCATATTTAGATATGCCTGTTCATTTAGAACATGAAGTAACAGAAATCGGTGCCGACGAGCAACCAAAATATAGCCTAGTGCTTACATGGGGAAGAATTTAATATGGCAAAAGTAGCTAGAGATTTATTATTCATCAAATCTACCGGAGTTCTCATAGGAGAATTAGGGCCAGAAACAGATAGAGAATCTTTGAATTTTGAAAAGTTTTTGATTAAAAGCGTAGAGCTTGATCCTGAATTTGGTGAATATTGGTATGGTGATCACGACACGGGTGAAATTAGATCTAAAGTTGAAAAACCTGTGGTCACAGAAAGCTATATTAAATTTGATTCTAATATGGTAGTACACGCTCATTATCCTATACACAAGCAGATTAACATAATAATAGACATGTTAGATCAGTCCGGATTGCCTAAAACTGAAGCATTTACACGTCTTAAAGAGTATATTGATAAAGTTAAAGTACAACACGCAGAGCAAATAGCAGCATACAGTTCGAACCCTGACGCATATACGTGGGTTTCTGAAGAAGAAGAACACGATATAATTGATAAGAAGCGTAGATTTGAGTAAGAATAAATATAGAAAACTGGAACAAACATGACCTATCGCGTAGACAGATATAATAGAACTTTTTTAACAAATGTTGCTGACGGCACCATCGATAGTACCACTGATCTACGGTTCGTGGGTAGAAATTATTCTGGGTACGGTGAGATACAAAATGAAAATTTTCTACACTTATTAGAAAATTTCTCAAATACAGTAGCACCGTCTAGACCTATCAGCGGCCAAATTTGGTACGATTCTGGTACAAAAAAATTAAAATTTTACGACGGTGTTAAGTTTAAAGTAGCAAGTGGTGCTGAAGTAGCATCTACAGCTCCATCCGGACTGGCCGCAGGCGATTTATGGTTTGATAACGGCACTAATCAGTTGTCAGCATGGAACGGATCTAGCTTTGTATTGATTGGTCCACAAAGTGCTCCTGGTTTTGGTACTTCTCAGATTGTTACACAAGTGGTCAAAGACGTTAACAATACATCTCATGTTATTTTACGTGCGGTAGTAGGCGGTGTTACTACCGCAGTGTTTAGTAACGATCCTGATTTTACTTTATCTTCATCTAATACTATTGGCGGATTTTCAGAAACTGGCCGCCAAATTAAGAAAGGTATTACATTAAATTCTGTTATTTCAACAGGAGTTAGTGATGCTGCCGGGTATAGATTCTGGGGAACTGCCAGTAACTCGGAAAAACTTGGCGGACAACCAATTGAAAAATTTATTCGTAGTGATGCTGAAGGCGGTTTTACAGCTGAAATTAATTTTAAAGCAGGGTTAACTGTTAATTCAGGTAACAGAAAAGATCTTAGAGTTTGGATCAACACTAATCAACAACCAACTATTGAAAATCAAGTTAACGGTCCAATAGTATTAAGAATTTCTAACAGCGGATCAAATGTCGATAAAGACGACATGATGATTATGACTAGGGACCAGTTTGACAATTCAGACGCAAGTTCGGCTAATGCTATATTTCCAGGTGCTACTGGAAGATTAAATTTTGGTACTTCTACAAAACAGTGGAAAACAATTTACGCTAATACAGTTCAAGGTAATCTTGTTGGTAATGTTACAGGAAATTCTGTTGGTATTCATAAAGGAAATCTTTTAGCAGCCAACGATACTGTGGCCTTTAACGCAACAACTCGAGCATTTGTTGGTGATAGTTTTACTGGTTCGTTTACAGGGCCAATTAACGGTCAATCAACATCATCAATAACCGCATCAAAATTAAACAATCTTGATCCTAGCGAATTGGCAACACCTGGTGTTGCTACAATACCTATTAGAACTTCAACAGGAATTATTCGAGCAGCTAGATTTGAAGGGCAGTCAACTGATACAATTACTGTAAATGGAAGAGCATTATCGGTAACAAAAGATCCAAATACTGTTGTATTAAGAAACAACGGCGGCGACGTGGAAGCTAGATACTTTAATGGTACCGCCACTTCAGCACAATACGCTGACTTAGCAGAGATATATAAAACTGATAAAGAATATGAAGTTGGAACTGTAATTGCTGTAGGTGGCGAATTTGAAGCTACAGAAGCTAGTTTAGGTGACAGAGCTATAGGTGTAATATCAGAAAAACCAGCATATTTGATGAACAGAGATGCGGAAGGCCAAGCAGTGGCATTAAAAGGGCGTGTGCCAGTTAAAGTTTCTGGTGTTGTTAAAAAAGGTCAACGACTTGTAGCAGGAGTTTCTGGTAGAGCTGTAGTTGCTACCCACCATACAACTGTAGATGTGTTTGCTATAGCATTGGAATCACATCTAGAACCAACAGATGGCGTTATTGAAGCAATTATAATATAAGGATTAGAGATGGCATTACCAGCAAGCGCAGCAGCACAATTTGACCCAGTTAGATTTAGTGATTATAATAATCTCTATAACTACGTTGCCGACACATTAGGCCCTATTCCGGTTGATGGCAGCAACGTCTTTGGATACAGACTAGGTCGCGGCTATGGTCAGCTAACTACTAGTTTTAATTCTTTACTGTATCCATTTCTAAGAACTATTACAAATATTACCAACGCCAGTCCCCCAGTTGTTACTACATCACTAAATCACAATTTAGTAGCTGAAGAACTTGTATTTTTAGCAAACTTTACGCAAAGTGGATGGAACACATCTACTTTAGAATCAAATTATTTTGTAGTTGACCAAGTGTTAACGCCTACAACGTTTACTCTTCGCGGCGTCGATGCACGAACAACAAATGGTTTTGTAACTTGGGGCCTAGGCCAAACAGGACAGTGTACGCAACCAATTATATCTGCTAATCAATTTAATAATTTAAGAGCCGATGTTAATAAAATTTACAAACATACTACAGGTGTTAACGCAACACAAGGTCAAATGCCTACAGTGGTAAGAAACGCAGGCATTAATCATAATGTATATTTGCCTTATTATAATTTAATAGACACTGTTTACAATGCTAATTTGAAATTAGGCGAAAGTATAGAATATCTAACACCAACTAGACCATCAAGAACCGCAAGTTGGAACTCGAGCATAGCTGTTGAATTTACTGTTGAATTTCCTACAGAATATGATTTTGTTCAGTATTTTAATACCGGCGGATTGTTAAAAATGAATATACTAGTTACCAGCTTGTCTGATGGTGCTAGAACTACAAAAAACACATCATATGCTAATCTAGCAACAGCTAATTTTCCATTGTACTATGGAGCATATCCTAAAGCCACAATGGGATATACTGATACAACTAAATGGGCCTCTGCGGGAGCATATCAAGCCAGCTTGTCTGGGTATACTGAAATTTATAGAGTTAACCCGACAGGTACTTACGCAGTAAACTATTATAGACTACAGCATCGTTTAATTAATGCTAGAAGACTGTCGTTTATTCTTACTGCGGTTGACGATGTATCAAATGCATTTGCTCAAGACGTTACAGCAGACTTTGAGTTTAATTTAAGTTTTATCTACACTACTGGATCAATTACTTTAGGGTTCAACCCGTTGACTCAATTATCAGTAAACTATCAACAGACCTGGCAAGGTTCATAAACGTTCGTATTCTAAATATCCTAGCATATATACTGTGCTAGGATATTTTTATGGATAAAAATCTTGAATCAATAATTGAACTATCGGACAAAATGTTGTCCTTTAGGACTCAACGTCTTTACATAAAAGAAAAATTTGAAGCTGACACAGTATTTGGTTATAGTAGCGGAATATTTAAAATTGATCAGTCTTTTATTTCTTATGTTAAAGTTATGATTGAGTTAGGAAAAAAGTCCAATACAGTTGTACTTGACATAAATTCAAATCCAATAATGATAGAAAATTTAGATAATTTTCTTGTAGAAATTATTGACAGATACGTTAGTGCGTTAAATCGATATCACGCAGAGTATCAAGAACTTAAATCGACAAAACCCGGTTCTTGGAAAATTTCACGTAAA